>Ga0209083_1000473_pt1 | contig 59675 bp, 50 predicted proteins | sample AM7aDNAmetaG_FD_184132 | JGI IMG/M metagenome (GOLD analysis project Ga0209083, IMG submission 184132) | Freshwater microbial communities from Finland to study Microbial Dark Matter (Phase II) - AM7a DNA metaG (SPAdes) (version 3) | ecosystem: Environmental > Aquatic > Freshwater > Lake ...
CCGCCGCAACCACCCCCGCGCATCAGCCAGCCCCAAGCCAACTGAGCCCGGGCCGATGTAGTGGCGACCTTTGGCCCTCGCTGCGCCAAAACCCCAGCAAAATCAACTCCGCCAATCCGCCGGCAACCCCAGTAGCGGAAGTCGGGTTAAGACGTACTCCGTCAGCCGCATACGATGGCTTCGCGTGCCCATCTGAAAACGATGCGCCAGCCATGCCACCGTCGCCAGAAACCCCAGCCGGTCCTGTTCATCAGGAAAGATCGCTTCCGGCTGATCGTCGCGATTGTTGATGTGGTCGATCGCCCCTGCCTACTCAACTCGGACTTTTCGTACCATGCCATTGAGAATCCGCCACCGAGTACGGAGTTGTCAATACTATGGACCGCCCCCTTTACGACCTCTATATAAGCGCCCTTCCGGACGCGACCACGCGTGGCGCGTGGCGAGCCGGCAGGTGTGAACCAGCGACATCGCGCGCGGAAGGGCGCCCTACGGTGGCAGTACCCAGATGTGCCCGTGACCCTACACGGTGAATCCGTCGTTTTTCAACACCCTGCTAAAGCGCGCGGCGTCATTCCAGAGTTCGCGCGTAGGTCACCCCGAGCGTCTCGAGCAGCTTCGTGTGCGTCTTTAAGCGGGCCTGAAAATTGGCATAATTACGACTGTCTTTGGGGGACCATAATGTTTCCGCCAGTGCACAGGCGCGCGGATAAACCATGAACTGCGTCGCCCCGTAATTGGGAACAAACTCGGTCCACAAATTCCCCCCGCCCCCGAGGATATGCTGCACCTTGTCCGCCGCAATTTCGGCCGGAATCGGTTCGAACTCGTAAACCTTCTCGACTGGCAGCAGCGGCGCCCAATCCGCGCCACGCGGTTGCCCAACTCCGCCCTGGTAATAATCAAAATAGCAATGGGTCGTCGGCGTCATCACCACATCGTGGCCGGCATTGGCGGCGGCAATCCCGCCGGCCACACCCCGCCAACTCATCACCGTCGCATTGGGCGCGAGACCGCCTTCCAGGATTTCGTCCCACCCAATCAGCCGGCGCCCCCGGGCGTTGATGAACTTCTCAATGCGCTTGATGAAATAGCTCTGAAGTTCGGCTTCGTTTTTCAGCCCCTCCCCGCGGATCCGCTGCTGACAGCGCGGACATTTCTGCCAGTTGTCCTTGGGCACTTCGTCGCCTCCGATATGGATGTACTGGCTGGGAAACAACGCGATCACTTCGCCAAGAATCGTTTCGAGGAATTGAAACGCTGCATCCTGACCGGCACAATAAACCCCCGCGCAGATGCCGCCCTGCGTTTCGATTGCGTACGGCCCGCCCGAGCAGCTGAACTCCGGATGCGCCGCCAACGCTGCGGTCGAATGGCCCGGCAGTTCAATTTCCGGCACCACGGTGATCTGCCGACTTGCGGCATGCGCCACAATTTCGCGCACGTCATCCTGGGTAAAGAATCCGCCATACCGGCCATCCGCCCGGTAATTCCGGCTCGCGCCAGCATCCAAACCGAACCCAATGCCATTGCGCCAGGCCCCAATCTCGGTCAGCCGGGGATAACGCTTGATCTCTACCCGCCAGCCTTGGTCGTCCACAAGATGCCAATGGAATACATTGAACTTATGCAGGGCCATCACATCGAGGAAATGTTTGATTTCCTCTTTCGTGAAGAAGTGCCGGCTGACATCCACCATCAACCCCCGCCAGCTAAACCGGGGTTTGTCCCAGATTCGACAACAGGGCAATGCCCCCGCGACCGTCCGCAATTGGCGGAGGGTTTGCTGGCCATAAAAAATCCCGGCGGGAGAGTTCGCCGCCAGCGTCACCGTGGTCGGCGTGACCTGCAGTTCGTACCCTTCGGTGCCGAGCGCGGGATCGGCCGGACTGATTACCGCAACTTCAGCTTTCGATTGGCCCGGTAATTCTTCCACGCGGACCGGCTGGGGAATGATTGGCAGCATTAGCCCGCAAATCCGACACCGGCCAGAAACGACCGGGCCAGCACCATGTGGCCGACCGCGTTCGGGTGGACACGATCCCACCCGAGAGTCGCCGGGTAAATATATTTCAAAACTTTGTCGAATGCGGCCTGGGTGTCCACAAAGACTGTGCCATGCTTGTCCGCAATCTTCTTCACCAGTCGACCGTATTCGTCCATCCGGGCGCGCATCCCGTCCTGGCGGTTTGGTTCCAGATAATACGGCGTCATCAGGACCAGCCCTTTCACCAGCGGCACGGTCTGGCCAACGAGCTCGTCGAGCGTCGCCGCATATTCCTCCGGCCCGACATGAATCTCCGTCATCCGGGGCAGGTCAAACTGCCGCCAGACATCATTAATCCCAATCATGATGGCCAGCCAGTCCGGCTTCAGGGCGATGACATTGGTTGCCCAGCGGCTTTTCAGATCGCGCACGGTATTTCCACTGCACCCCATGTTGACGACGCGAATGTTTTTCTCGGGGCTGGCGGCGCCGAGTGTGGCCTCCACCAGGGCGACGTACCCCTTGCCAATGGCCCCAAACAAACCTTCGCCGACCGGCCGCGCCCGCTCGCAGTCCGTAATCGAGTCGCCAATGAATACCAGCTTCGAGTTGGCAGCAATTTTCATCGGGCGGCCCACAGCATTCCGCGCCGTTGAATTTCCCGCGCTTCCGGCACATCAAAATCTTTGGCGACATGACCGAGCGATGAGTAAAACACGCGGCCTTTCTCCCAGGTGCGCTTCCAGACCACCGGCATCACGGTGCCGTTCACCCAGGGCGAGCTGACGCGGTCCCGGAACGTTGTGGTGGCCAGCACCACATTGCCTGGATCGGTGTGCATATAATACTGCTCGCTGTGCATTTTAAAATCCGCAATCCCTGCGGTAATCGGATCGGTGGTGCGGGTGATGTTGACGGTGTAATCGATGATGCCGTCGGGGTGCGCGACCCATTGGCCGCCGGTCATGAATTGGTAATTGGTATTTTCCCGGAACGAATCACCCATTCCGCCATGCCAGCCGGCAATCCCAACGCCGCTGGCGACAGCGTCGAGCAGCCCCTTCTCCTGATCGCCGGTAATTTTGCTCATCGTCCAGACCGGCACGATGAGGCTGAGCGATTGCAGGTAGTCCTTCTCCGTATACACGGCGAGGTCGTTCGCGATGCGGACTTCGAAGCCTTCGCGTTCCAGAATGGGTGCAAAAACTTCTGTACATTGTTTCGGTTCGTGGCCGTCCCAGCCACCCCAGTTGATCAGTGCTTTCTTTTTCATATTAATCGAGTTCTCCCAATTGCAAGCCCACCGGCAATGCCGCCGGCCGTTCGCAGGTGCTTTTCATTTTGATATGCCGGCCGGTCGTCGAGGCTTCCTCGAACGCTGCCATCACGTCCAAAACATGAAACGCCAGTTCGCCGCTCGCGCGATGCGGGCGGCCGGTCGCAAGGCCTTGCACCATGTCGGCCAGACCGCTGCCCCGCGCCAAATCCGTCCGGTGCGTGAGTGTGACTTCTTCCCAGCCCTTGCCGGGCTTCGCCAGCTTGACCGGCCCGCCAAAGCCGTTCGGATCCGGAACGCTCAACGAACCTTCGGAGCCGTACACCTCCAGAATCGGCAATGAATGTCCCCACATGTCAAAGCTTTGAATGATCGTCACCACGGTCCCGTTGGCAAAATCCATCACACCAGCCAGATGGGTTGGCGTCTCGACTTTGACAATCTTACCCGCCTTCGGCTGACTGGTAATTTTTCGCTCCGGGAAACTGATCCGCGTGGAGCCGGTCACCCGTTTGACGGGGCCGAGCAGGTTCACCAGCGCCGTGATGTAATACGGCCCCATGTCGAACATCGGCCCGCCGCCAACTTCGTAATAAAATTCCGGGCTCGGATGCCACGACTCGTGGCCGTGGCCGCACATGAATGCCGTGGCCGCGATCGGCGTGCCAATCGCACCATCGTCAATCAGCTTGCGCGCGGTTTGCGCGCCGCCGCCAAAAAAAGTATCCGGGGCACTGCCCGTCCGCAGCTTCTTCTTTTTGGCCAGGGTCAGCACTTGCTTCCCTTCCGCCCGATTGATGCCAAACGGCTTTTCCGCATAGGTATGCTTGCCCGCGTTGAGCGCGGCGAGATTGAGTTCAGCGTGCGCTTTCGGCACGGTCAGGTTGAGAATAATTTGGATGCCCGGATCGGCCAGGAGCTCCGCAACGGAACAGGCGCGGATGCCGTGTTCTTTGGCCTTCGCGGCAGCCCGGGCCGGATCGAGATCCGCGCACGCGACAATTTGAACATTTGGATACGGCTTGCAGCCGTTAAAGTAGGCGTTGCTGATCGCACCGCAGCCGACGACACCGATGGTAATTTTTGATTTCATAAAACTTTCGCTTCCTTGATTCAGAGATTAACGTTCAACAAAATACGGCTGCGGGTCACGCCTTGTTGCCGCGCGCGAAGCCCTGGCGGGTGAGATATCCGTAGCTCTTTTTGACCGCCGCCAACATATCGGTGGCGCAGCTGTCGAGTTCGACAATCATCCATTCGGCAGTGGCCGCACCGGCTTTCGCAACCGCGGCAACATCCACCTTGCCGTCGCCGACCGCGGTCATGGACTGGCCTTTGACACAGGGGCCGTCCTTGATGTGCAGCAAAGGAGCCCGCGCACCGAGTTCCTTAATGATGGCGGCGGGGTTGGCGCCAGCGGTGGTCACCCAATACACATCCAATTCAAACAACACTGACTTGTCGAGGTACTCGAGCATGTGTTTGTAAACCGGCTTCCCGGCGAGCAATTCAAATTCCCACCAGTGATTATGCACACTGAAGGTCAGGCCATTTTCCTTGGCGATCTGGGCGGATTGGTTGAACAGATCACAGGTTTTCTTGATCAGCTCCACGGTTTTGAAATCGTCCGGCCCCTTACCGGAAACGATCCGCTTCAGGCCGAGTATTTTGGCAACATCGAGCACTTTATTTTTCGCATCACCGAGCGGTAAATCGGTATGCGCGCTGCACACTTGCAGGCCGAGACTCTTGAACAATTGCGCCGCTTTCTCCGGAGTCGTTCCGGGAAAACCGGCAGGTTCAACGCCGACAAAACCGGTGTCAGCCAGTTGGCGAATGACGGAATCGTAACCTTTTTCGAGCTGGTCGCGAACCGAATACAGTTGGAGGGCGATTGGGGCGGGCATGGTATTTCCTTTGGTTGGGGGGGGTGAGTATTAGCGCACGTGTGGTGCCACGTGTCGTTCCACGTCGCGGTCACACTCCGGTGCCGGGACGCGATCGAATAAAGACCACGTTTCGACATGCTCGACAACCTGGCCCGGCGCGATCTGGGTGAACGCCCCGAGCGTTTCGACTTCGAGCATCTCATGGTTTGTAAAAGTTTCAAAATTGCACCCAAGGTCGGCATAGTTCGCGCCGGCCACGCAGGCGAACTTCTTCACGAACAACTGGCCGTTGAGCGTATAACCCGCCCAGCCATCCGGCACGAGCGCGCCGAGCTTTTGCGGCGTGACTTTGGGGGATGCGTCTTGCCGGAGTAAAATGTATTTGCGGCCCCACGTCCAACGCTTGTCACTCATGTCGGTGTATAACCAGAGCGTGAGCAGGTTGCCCGGGAGCAAGTCCTTGGGATGCGTGCCGCGGGCCGGTAACGGAATTACACACGTGCCACCCGGCGCCATTACCGACAATGCCCACGGCGCGAGTTCCACATCCCACGCGCCGGTATTGCGGAGGCGATGGACGAGTTCAACGCGCGAGCCGGTCGCCGCGAGCCGGATGTCGATTTCTTTTTGGATCCCGGTTGTGGTCTCGACCGGCTGGATGAACCGCACCGTGCTGCCGCGGGTTTCGCTGGCGACCGGGGAGTTATCCGGAAAATACGTGCGCGGTTGGGCTTCCGGCGCGTGCCAGAGCCGGTGCCCGCCGTAGAGCCGCCACTGCTTGCCCCCCCGCTTGCCGAGGTGCTCCGTGTATTCCTTGAATAAATTCTGGCCGCCAACAAATCCGAACCGGATGACGCGCGGCCCCACATCGGTGGTGACGATCAATTCGATCTTGCCGTTGGAAATCCGGCAACAATTCGGCCACCCGCAATACGCGACCTTCTTAATCGTGATACTCATGAGGTCACTATTAAATGAATTCGTTGACGAGGTTTTCGAGCATTTCCTGCCGGCCGCTGGTGCACGGCGTCACTTCGCCCTGCTTGAGCATGTAGGTTTCGAGTTCCTTCAAGCCGACCTTGCCGGCTTCAATCTTCGCGCCAATGCCCGTGTCCCAACTCGCATACCGGTTCTTCACGAACGCGGCCAGCCGGCCATCCTGCCGAATGGCCGCGGCAATCTTGAGGCCGCGGGCAAAGGTATCCATCCCGCCGATGTGGGCATGGAATAGATCGACCGGTTCAAAGCTTTCCCGGCGCACTTTCGCATCGAAGTTTAACCCGCCCGTCGTGAATCCGCCCATGCCGAGCAACACCAGCATGATTTCGGTCGTGCCGTAAATATCAGTCGGGAATTGGTCGGTATCCCAGCCCAGGAGTTCGTCGCCGGTATTGGCATCAATCGAGCCCAGCGCGCCGGCCGCAGCGGCCGCCGTCAGTTCATGCACCATGGAATGGCCGGCCAGGGTGGCATGGTTGGTTTCGATGTTGAGTTTCAAGTGGGCCAGCAGGTCGTGCTGGCGCAGGAAGTTCAGGCACGCCGCCACGTCGGAGTCGTACTGGTGCTTCGTCGGCTCCTTCGGTTTGGGTTCAATGTAGAACTGACCGGTAAAACCGATGGATTTTTTGTAATCGACCGCCATTCGCAAAAATTTGGCGAGATGGTCCTGCTCGCGTTTCAGGTCGGTGTTCAACAGCGTCGAGTACCCTTCGCGACCGCCCCAGAAGGTGTAGCCCTGGCCCCCGAGTTCGTGGGTGACTTCGAGCGCCTTCTTGACCTGCGCCCCCGCATACGCGAAGACATCGGCATTGCAACTCGTGGAAGCCCCGTGGACGTACCGCGGATTGGAGAAGAGATTGGCTGTTCCCCACAACAGCTTGATCCCGGTGCGCTGCTGTTCTTCCTGCAAAACCTTCACCACCGCATCGAAGTTCTGGTTCGACTCCTTCAGCGTCGCCCCTTCGGGGGCCACATCGCGATCGTGAAAGCAGTAGTACGGCACCCCGAGTTTTTCGAGAAACTCGAAAGCCACGCGCGCGCGGGCCTGGGCATTCGCGACCGAATTCGAGCCGTCATCCCACGGCCGGAGTGCACACCCCGGACCGAATGGGTCGGCGCCAGTGCCGCGGAACGTGTGCCAGTACGACACGGCAAACCGGAGATGGTCGCGCATCGGCTTGCCGGCGATCTTCTCGTCGGCATTGTAATGCTTGAAGGCCAGCGGGTTCTTCGACTTTGGACCTTCAAATTTAATTTTGCTAACTTCCGGGAATGCAGATTTGCTCATGACGATCTCCAAGGTTGATTGGGCGATTTATAGGACTGGCGGGTGATTTTTGCAATCGTCTTTCCGGGGGCCCGTCGGACGGATTTAAACCACCCGGATTTTGTTGATACCGGGGAGCGGCTTGGGAAATTGCGGATGCAGGTCTTCCAGCGTGGCCCGGAGGATTTCTGAGACGGCTAAATTGCGGAACCACTTCTTGTTTGCCGGCACGACAAACCAGGGCGCCCACCGGGTGCTGCACCGGCTCAACACGTCTTCGTAGGCCCGCTGGTACGCAGCCCACTGCCGGCGCACCGCGAGGTCCCCGTGTTCGAACTTCCAATTTTTCGCCGGGTCATCCAGGCGTGCCTGGAGCCGGTCGCGCTGCTCGGCCTTGTCAATATGCAGAAAGAATTTCAGGATCGTGACCCCGTTCTCCGTCAGCATCTGCTCAAAGTCATTAATCTGGTCGTACCGGCGTTTCCAGATTTCTTTGGGAACCAGTTCCTGCACGCGGACGACGAGAACCTCTTCGTAATGCGAGCGATTGAAGATGCCGATCTCGCCGCGGGCCGGCACCACCTGATGAATCCGCCAGAGATAATCATGGCGCGCTTCGAGGGCGGTCGGCACTTTGAACGATTGCACCCGGCAACTGGCCGGATTGAGCCCCGACATGACATGCCGGACGGTCCCATCTTTGCCGCTGGCATCCATGCCTTGCAGGACAATCAGCACCGCCTGCCGGCTTTCGGCAAAGAGTCGGAATTGTAACTCCGCGAGCCGGGCCGTATTTTGTTCGAGATGCTTGGCAACCGTCGATTTTTCCCAGCCAAACGTCTGGCCGGGGTCCCGCTGGCTCAGCTCAACCGGGCCGCCCGGCGCGACCTGCAATTGTTTCCCCAGTTTCATCGATTGATCAAACCGGGTTTGCCACAAACGCCCCGCCCCGGCATTGTTTCAAGTACTTCAGGGCATGCACTTGACCGGTCATTTCGAGGTCCCCCTTGTAGACCGGATCGTGCCAGCCTTCGATGTCAATGGCGCCCGTAAACCCGGCCATCCGCAGGATCGTGATCACGTCCGTCCAGTTCGTGTCGCCAAAGCCGGGCGTCCGATGCCAGACCCAGGGCTGACCGCCGCGCAGGCCGGTCGTGCGCAATTGCGTCCAGTCAATCGTGGCGTCCTTGCCGTGGATGTGAAAAACTTTCGCCGCCCACTTTTTCAACTGCGGCAACGGGTCGATCAGGCTGACCAGCTGATGGCAGGGCTCCCATTCCAAGCCGATGTTTTTTGCCGGCACTTCATTGAACATCATTTCCCACGCCGTCGGCGCGTTGGCAATATTCCAGTCGCCGCGGTTCCAGTCGCCGCCCATATCACAATTCTCGAAGGCGAGCCGGACGCCCTTGTCAGCCGCCCGCTGGGCGAGCGGACCGAAGACCTTCTTGAACTGCTTCATCGATTCGGGAATGGGCTTGTCGACGATGCGCCCGGCAAATCCGCAAACGAGATCACAGCCGAACAGCCCGGCAGCATCAATGCACTTTTTCCAATCATTGGCCGTGTTCGAAGCGATGAGGGGGTTGCCAAAGATCCCCAGTGAACTGATGACCGCCGTGCCCCCGGCTTCATTCAGGACGATCTTGGTTTCGTCGGCCAACTTTTTCAGATTCACGTCGCCGGTCGTTTGCCAGAAATTGATCTGAAAACTTTCAAAGCCGTGCGGCAGCAATTGCCGGATGTAAGCGGGGGTTTGCGCGCCTTTGCCGGCGAGCGTGCCAATGCGGATGTCCGAATGCGATTTCATGATTTAAACTTTCACCTCGACGCGTTTGCCGGTTTCAGCGCTCTCGATGGCCGCGAATACCATCGCGAGGCTCTTGATATTGTCACTGCAAATTGTTTCCGGTGTCTGGCCACTGCGCATGCTCGCCGCAAATTCGCGCAGCAACCCGGTATGCCCGCCCACTTTGGCGCCCGGGTCATGCGGCGGCCAATCCACGAGCACTTTATCGGAGGAAAAACCACCGGTCTTGGTCACGGCTTCCGCCTGGAAACCATCGCCGCCGTCCCACTTGGCGCTGCCCTTCGTCCCGATGATCCGCCAGTCACATTCCCAGGAAGTATTCATCCCTTCGGAGCACCAACTGCCCCGGTAGGTATACATCAACCCGTTGGACATCTCGAACATGGCAATGGCCGACGCATCCATGTCGTACCACGAACCGCGCGGATTCCACTCCTTGCAATACACCGCCACCGCGTCCGCACCGGTCAGGAACCGGGCCTGATCAAAAGTGTGAATGGCCATGTCGAGCAACAACACGTGCCGCATCTTGTCGCGGAACCCGCCGAAATGCGCGCCGATGTAAAAATCGCAATTCACGGTGGTGATCTCGCCGATGGTGCCGGCGTTGAGGAAATTCTTGAGCCGGCGAATCTGGGGCAGATACCGGCGGTTTTGGATCACCGCATAAATCTTGCCGGCCTGCCGCGCTGCCGCCACCATCTCCCGCGCGTGCGCCATGGAGTCCGCGAGCGGCTTCTCGCCGAGCACATGGCAGCCGTGCGCGAGCGCGGTCAAGGTCACGCGGTGATGGGCTTCCGGGATTGTGCAATCGCACACGGCATCCGGCTTCGCCGCGGCCAATACGGCGGCCAGGTCGGTGCCGATGACCGGGGCGGTGGCCCCTGATTCCGCCGCGCGATTCCGGGCGGCTTCCTCGCGAATATCCACAAACCCAACCCATTCGATGTCGCCGGATTCCTGCGCCGCCTTCAACCACGCGCCCGCCATCCCGCCACATCCCACCAACACCGCTTTAATTTTCGTGTTCATAATCAGGGGTGGGAGTATGGAGCCAAAACAATCCGGACGTCAAGCCGGCCGTGGCCGCCCTGATCCTCGGCTAAGAATTATTTTCGGCGCGAACGGCGGGCTAGGGATTTATCCGCCGCAGGAGGACAGCCCGCCACCGGGAAAATCCGGGGCGCGGTGTCCCGCCTGCGTGGCCGTAGCCACTTCGGCGTGGCGAAGGCCCGACCGCGCCGTCTGGGCCGACCCGACCCACCGGGAGTGATCGATCCATTGTCGTTCTGGCATAGAACATGGGGGTCTTCCTTTTGTTGAGGAAATCAACCGGTTCGAAAAATTAGCCGAGGATTTGGGGAGCCTCCGGCGGATTGACAGTCGCTGAAAAACTGATACGTAATAGGGGCATGCATCGTTTTTTGCCCTACCTGATCTGCCTGCTGCTCGCCGTGGGCAGTTTTGCCTATGGCCGTCAGCACTACATCCGGCAACACAGCGTCACCTTGATGAACCCCTTGGACAGCCATGCCAGCCTGACGGTGACGAGCCCCTTGGCGAATCGCAAGATCTTCGGTGCCTGGGTAAAGGAAGAGCGGCTGTTCGCGCTCGTCCTGCCGGTGGCTCTCCTAGCCGTCGGCCTCACCTTGTCCCTGAAGAAGTAGACCCGCCGGTCCGCAGCTCGAACCGGCGGGTCGCTAATTCTCGGGTAATTTTTCAAACCCGAGAAATCGGGTAATGTTACTGTTTGACAAATTCAAACAAGTGTTCTAAACATTTGTTTTAAATGCGAGCCAAGCAGGACACTGAACAACGATTGCTGGAGGCGGCGGGCGAAGTTTTTGCCGCGCGCGGTTTCCGCGCGACGACCGTCCGCGAAATCTGCCAGCGGGCCGGCGCGAATGTCGCGGCGGTCAATTATCACTTTGGCGACAAGGAAGGGCTGTACTTCGCGGTCTTGAAGTCGGGGTCCGAGGCCGCCTTGAAAAAATATCCCCCCACACTCGACTTGAGTCCCACGGCGGCCGCGGCGGAACGGCTGCATGCATTTGTCCGGTCCTTGTTGTTGCGGATTGTCGACAAAGGCCAACCCTCCTGGCACGGCAAATTGATCGCCCACGAGATGGCGGAGCCGACGAAGGCGCTGACGGCTTTGATTGACAACGTCTACGGGCCGGTCCTCCGGCAATTGGAAACGATTGTCCGGGCGTTGCTCGGGCGGCGGCCGCCCCCCGCGGTCCTCCGCCAATGCCTCTTAAGTATTTTGGGGCAATGCCTGTATTTTCATTACGCGCGGCCGGCCATTCAACACATTCATCCCGACCAGGGCTTCGAGCCGGTGGACATCGAATGTCTGGCAAAACACATCACGCAATTCTCGTTGGCCGGGATCCGGCAGGCCGCGGCAGCGGGAAGGTAACAGGCAGACTATGGCAACTACTTCTGAACCGACGAATGGTAATGGCCGGCGCAACAACATCATCCGGCTGGTCGCGCTGGTCGGCATTGCGGTGCTGGCGGCGCTCGGGGCGCGCTATTACTTCATTGCGTTCCGGCCGTACGAGACGACGGATGACGCGTTTATTGATGGCCACGCAATTTCCATCAGCCCGAAAGTGGCGGGGCACGTGACGCAACTGCTGATCAGCGACAATCAGCTTGTCCACAAAGGCGACCGGCTACTGCAGATCGACCCACGCGATTACGAAGTGCGCCTCGAGGCGGCCCGCGCCAATTTAACGGCGGCGCGGAGCCGGCAGGCGCAGGCGCAGAGTCTGGTGACGGTGGCCGAAGCGCAGGCGGCGCAGGATCACGCGGCAGTCGCCGCGGCAAAGGCGGAAGCCCGGCGCACCCAGGCCGATTTGGAGCGGTATCAAGCGGTCGAAAAACGGGCCATTTCGCAGCAGCAACTCGACGCCGCCATCGCGGCGGAGCAGGCGGCCAAGGCAACGCTGGAAGTGGCGCAGAAGAAAGCGGCGCTGTCCGAAGCGCAAATCAATCTTGCCAAATCACAGATTACCGTCGCGGAGACCGGTGTGGAGCAGAGCGCTGTGGCGATCCGGCAAGCCGAATTGGAGTTGTCCTACACCACGCTCACCGCCCCGGCCGATGGTTTGATTACGCATCGGGCAGTGGAAGTGGGCCAGTTCTTGCAGCCCGGGCAGGGCGTGCTTGCGATTGTGGCGGAGCACGTGTGGGTCACGGCGAACTTCAAGGAGACGCAATTGGCGCGGATCAAGCCGGGGCAGTCCGTCGCCATCCATTTGGATGTCGTGCCGCACCGGCAATTTAAAGGGCATGTGGACAGCATTCAGGCCGGCACGGGCGCGCAGTTCAGTCTGTTGCCACCGGAAAATGCGGCCGGTAATTATGTCAAGGTGGTCCAGCGGGTACCGGTGAAAATTGTGTTTGATGAAACGGACCTGCCGGCGCTGCCCCTCGGCGCGTCGGCGGTGCCGGCCATTCGCGTGCAATGAGCGCGGCTGTTTCCCAGTTTCGGCACGACGAAGCGGTTTGGAAGCCGAAGCACAGTCCGTGGCTGATTGCGCTGGTGGTGACACTGGCGACGTTTATGGAAGTGCTCGACACCAGCGTCGCCAACGTGTCGTTGCCGCATATTGCCGGGAATTTATCGGCGGGGCTGGACGAAAGCACGTGGGTGCTGACTTCGTATCTGGTGGCGAACGCGGTGGTCCTGCCGTTGAGCGGCTGGTTTTCGGATCGGATTGGGCGGAAACGATTTTATATGAGTTGTGTTGCATTATTTTCAATCAGCTCGCTGTTGTGCGGCCTGGCGCCGAGCCTCGGCTGGCTGGTGTTTTTCCGGATCCTGCAAGGCGTCGGCGGCGGCGGCTTGCAACCGAGCGAACAGGCGATTCTGGCGGATACTTTTCCACCGGCAAAACGCGGGATGGCGTTTGCGGTCTATGGGATGGCGGTGGTGGCGGCGCCCGCATTGGGGCCGACGCTCGGCGGCTGGATTACCGACAATTTCAGTTGGCGGTGGATTTTCCTGATCAACATCCCGGTCGGCATTATTTCCCTGCTGCTGACCTACCGGCTGATTGCGGATCCGCCGTACCTGAAAGAGCGCCGGACTGTGCGCCAGCGGGTTGATTATATCGGCTTCGGCCTGATTGTCATCGGGCTGGCGGCCTTGCAAATCGTCCTCGACAAAGGCCAGCGTGAAGATTGGTTTGAGACGTCCTATATCGTCGTGCTCACCTGGGTTTTCATTGTGGCGCTGGTGGCGGCAGTCATTTGGGAACTGCGCGTGAAAGATCCGGTTGTGGACCTGCGCTTATTCAAACAGCGGAACTTTGCGATGGCGACCTTCCTGCTGTTCATTCTCGGGGTCGTCTTGTACGGGAGCACGGTGTTGCTGCCGCAGTTCACGCAGGAATTGATGGGCTACACCGCCATGCTTTCCGGCATGGTGATTACGCCGGGCGCCGTGCTGATCATCTTCCTCATGCCAATTTCTGGTTTTCTGGTCACACATTGTGACGTGCGCAAGGTGCTTGCGGCCGGCTTTATCGGCTTGGGCGCCTCGTTGTTTTACATGGCGCGGTTCAATCTCTCGGTCGATTTCAACACGCTGATGCTGGCTCGCGTCTTTCAATCGGCCGCGCTGCCGTTCATCTTCCTGCCGATCAATGTCGCCGCCTATGCGTTTCTGGCCCGCGACAAAAACAACGCCGCCTCTGGCCTCATCAATCTGGCGCGGAACATTGGTGGCAGCGTGGGAATTTCATTGGTGACGACGATTCTGGCGCGGCGCACGCAATTTCATCAGACCGTGCTGGCCAGCCATCTGACCCGGTCCCATGCCCCGCTGCTGGGGGGGCTGGCCAAGTTCAGCGGCTGGCTGACCGCGGCCGGTAGCTCGGCCTGGACGGCGCAGCAGCAAGCCCTCGGCATCCTGAGCAATCTGGTGATGCAGCAGGCGCGCCTGCTGGCGTACATCGACAACTTTTTCCTTATGGGCTGTTTGGTGGTACTGTTTGTTCCGTTGGCGTTCCTGATGAAACGCAGCCAGCCCGGCCCCGTGAGCCTGGCGCATTAACCGATGAAAAAATCATGAAATCAAAACTGACATTCGTTCTGCCGCTGGTGGCTGGCCTTCTGGCTGGCTGTGCCGTCGGCCCCAACTATCAACCTCCGAAATCCACCGCCCCCGCCAGCTGGAGCAGCGCCCAATTGGGGGGCGTCACCAACACCAATGCCCCGGCGGGGGAATGGTGGAAGACTTTTAATGATCCGGTGCTGAACTCACTCATCCAGCGCGCCGTGGTCGCCAATCTCGATGTCCGCATCGCGGAAGGCCGGCTCCGGGAAGCCCGCGCTCTCCGGGCCGGGGCCTACTGGAATCTGGGGCCAACCCTGACCGGTTCCGCGGGGATGATGAACACGGAAATGTCCAGGCACGCGCAGCAACAGCTACCGCCCAAACTGAATATCACCACTTACGACGCGCATTTTGATGCGAGCTGGGAGATTGATATCTTTGGCGGCCTGCGCCGGGAAGTGCAAGAAGCCAATGCGCTGTTCCAAACGGTCGAAGAAGACCGGCACGCGGTCTTGGTCAGTACGCTGGCCGAAGTCGCGCGCAATTATATTGAAGTTCGCGGTTATCAGCGGCGCCGGGCCATTGCCGAAGACAATCTTCAGGCCCAGACCGAAGCGGTGGCAATCGCGCGCGCCCGATTCCAAGCCGGGTTGACCAGTGAACTGGACATGCAACAAGCCACCGCGCTCCTGGCGACGACGCGGTCGCAGTTGCCGGCACTCGACACCGCGACCCAGCAGGGCATTCATCAACTGGGCGTTCTGCTCGGCCAGCCACCGGGCGCGCTGCGCGCGGAACTGACTGTGGCGGCGCTGGTCCCGGTCACAGCGCCGGTGATCCCGGTGGGGTTGCCGTCGGAATTGTTGCGGCGGCGGCCCGATGTGCGGCGCGCGGAGCGGCAGCTGGCGGCCGACACAGCCGTGATCGGCGTGGCGACCGCGGAATTATTTCCGAAATTTGCATTGCTGGGGACGGGCGGTCTACAGAGCTTGAGCGCTGGCGACTGGTTTACCGGCGGCAGCCGATATTGGACGGCCGGGCCGATGGTGAAGTGGCGGATTTTTGATCTGGGTCACGTGCGAAGTCAGATTCAGGTTGCGAATGCCCATGCGGAACAGACGCTGGCGGCGTATGAAAAGACGGTCCTCGTGGCGTTCGCCGATGTTGAGGATGCGCTGGTTGCTTCGGCGAACGAACAGGTCCGGCAACGCGCCCTGGCCGAGGCGGTCGCAGCCAATCGCCGGTCGCTGGAACTGGCGAACGAATTGTACACGAAAGGGCTGGGAAATTTCTTGAATGTGCTGGATGCCGAGCGGTCGCTGTATCAGACCGCTGACCAATTGGCGGACAGCGAACGGGCGGTGGCAGATAATTTGGTGGCATTATACAAAGCCCTCGGTGGCGGATGGGAGACTCTCCATGAAACTAAAAAATAATATCCAATCGGTCCTTCTGCTCATGATCGCGGTGGGTTGTTCGCGTACCCCGCAATCAGCCGGCCCGCTGCCACAACCGGAAGTGGCGGTGGTCACGATTGCGCCGCAACCGCTGGTGCTGACAACGGAGTTGCCGGGTCGCACTTCCCCTTATCTCGTGGCGGAAATCCGGCCCCAGGTCAATGGCCTCATCTTGCAACGGCTGTTTACGGAAGGGGCCGACGTCCAGAAGGGCCAGCAACTCTATCAAATTGATCCCGCCCCATTTCAGGCGGTGCTCGACAAAGCCCAGGCCAATCTGACGGCCCTTCGGTTGCGGGCGAACCGCATCAAGGAAGCCCTCGGCTCCAAAGCGGTGAGCCAGCAGGACTTCGATGATGCCGATGCCGCTCTGAAACAGGCGCAAGCCGACCTGGAAACGGCGCGCATCAATTTGGCATATACAAAGATCGTGGCGCCGATTGCCGGGCGGATTGGCAAATCCAGCGTGACCGAAGGCGCGATTGTGACGGCGTATCAGCCGGTGTCGCTGGCGACGATTCAGCAAATGGATCCCATCTATGTCGACGTGCCACAATCGACCGCCGATCTGTTGCGGTTGGAGCGGCGGTTGGCGGACGGCCGGTTGATCCGCGACGGGACCAGTCAGAACGCCGTGCAACTCATCCTCGAAGACGGCACGAAGTATCCGGTCGAAGGGACGCTGCAATTCCGCGATGTTTCGGTGGACCCAACGACAGCGACGGTCATCTTGCGGATGGTCTTTCCGAATCCAAATGGCGTGCTGTTGCCGGGGATGTTTGTGCGGGCGGCGGTGAAAGAGGGAGCCAGCGAAAAGGCCATTCTGATTCCCCAGCAATCGGTGATCCGCGATCCGAAGGGAAATCCGCTGGCGCTGCTGGTCAACGCGACCGGAACGGTTGAACTGCGGCCGCTCACGCTCGACCGGGCGATTGGCGACAAATGGCTGGTCACCGCCGGGCTGGCCACCGGTGAACGAATCATTGTCGAGGGATTGCAAAGAGCCCGGCCGGGTGCAGCCGTAAAAGCGGTTCCCTTTGAACCCGCCAACAAACTGAGCGATACGTCCGCACCGGCGCGCTAAGGGAGATTCACCATGCTATCGCGATTTTTCTTGGATCGACCGGTATTCGCGTGGGTCATCGCCATCATTCTGATGGTGCTGGGCTGCCTGGCCATTCAGAATCTGCCGATCTCGCAGTATCCCCCCATCGCGCCGCCGGCCATCGCGATTGATTCGTTTTATCCGGGCGCGTCGGCGGAGACGGTGGAAAACAGCGTCACCCAGATCATCGAGTCGAAGATGACCGGGTTGGACGATATGCTGTATCTGTCCGGCACCAGCGATTCCGCCGGTGCCTCGCGCATCGAATTGACCTTCAAGGCGGGCACGGATCCGAATCTGGCCTGGGCCAAGGTCCAGAACAAACTCCAGCTCGCCATGGCCAGCTTGCCCAATGTGGTCCAACAGCAGGGCGTCACGGTCAGCAAATCCACGCGGAATTACCTGATCATCCTTAGTCTGATTTCGGAAGACGACAGCATGGACAGTAATGACCTGCAGGACTACGCCTATTCCAATCTGGAGAAAGTGCTTGCCCGCGTCCCCGGGGTCGGCGAGGTGGTCGAGTTTGGGGCGCAGTACGCCATGCGGGTCTGGCTCAATCCTGACAAGCTGACCGCGTACCACATGACGATGGACGACGTGATCACGGCGTTGCGTGCGTACAATGTCGAAGTGTCCGCGGGGCAGTTTGGCGGCGCGCCGGCCATCAAAGGCCAGCGCATGAACGCCTCCATCATTGTCCAGAATCTCCTGAAAACTCCGGATGAATTTGCCAACGTTCCGATTCGCATCAACCCGGACGGCTCGGTCGTGCGCGTCCGCGATGTGGGGCGCACGGAACTCGGGACCGAGGCGTATGACATCCTGCGGCGTTACAACGGCAAGCCGGCCGCCGCGTTGGCCATCCGGCAAGAACCGGGCGCCAATGCGCTGGCAACCGCCGATGCCGTCAAAAAGAAGATGGTGGAAATGAGCCGGTATTTCCCACACGGCATGAAAGTGATTTATCCGTACGACACCACGCCGTTTGTCCGGGTCGCCATTCACGAAGTGGTGAAGACGCTGTTTGAGGCGGTCCTCCTGGTGTTTTTGGTGATGTGGCTGTTCATGGGCAACCTCCGCGCGACGTTGATTCCGACCATCGCAGTCCCGGTGGTGTTGCTGGGAACATTCGCGGCGCTGGGGGCCTTTGGTTTCACGATCAACATGCTGACAATGTTCGCGATCGTGTTGGCCATTGGGTTACTTGTCGACGACGCGATTGTCGTGGTGGAAAACGTCGAACGCATCATGGCCGAAGAAGGTCTTTCACCGCGCGATGCCACGGTCAAATCCATGGGACAGATTACGAGCGCGCTGATCGGCATCGGGCTGGTGCTCTCCGCGGTGTTTGGCCCGATGGCATTTTTCCCGGGATCGACCGGTGTCATTTACCGGCAATTCTCCATCACGATCATCGCCGCCATGTTGCTGTCGGTGGTGGTCGCCTTGATTCTGACGCCGGTGCTCTGTGCGGCGTTGCTGAAGCCGGTCGCCAAGGGACACGAGCCGGCCGAAAATGCAGTTTTCTTTCTGCGCCCGTTTTTCCTGTGGTTTGACCGGATCTTCTTCTGGATTCGCGACCGCTATGTCGGCCTGGTGGGGCATTCGCTGGCCAAGAAGACCCGCTATCTGGCGGCCTACGTTCTGATCGTGGGGGTGATCGGCTGGTTGTTTCTGCGGTTGCCGACCGCCTATCTTCCCGATGAGGATCAGGGAATTCTTTTCTCCCAAATTCTCATGCCAGCCGGCAGCACTCTGGAGCAGACCCAGGCGATTGCGGCCCAGGTCCGGCAATACTTTCGTGAGAACGAAAAAGATGCCGTGGAATCGGCCCTGACAATTACCGGCACCGGCTTTTCGGGGCGGGCCCAGAACAACGGCTTGGTGTTTGTTAAATTGAAGGATTGGAAACTTCGCGAACGTCCGGAGTTACGGGCCAAAGCCGTGGCCGGGCGGGCCATGCTGGCGTTTTCCAAATATCGCAATGCGCTGGCCTTCGCTTTCGCACCGCCGGCGGTGATGGAACTCGGCAACGCTCGCGGCGTGGATTTTCAATTGTTGGATCGCGGCGGACTGGGCCACATCGCCCTCATGAATGCCCGCAACCAACTCCTCGGCTTGATCGCCCGGGATTCCCGATTGGCAAACGTCCGGCCCAACGGCATGGAAGACGTGCCGGAATATCGGATTGATGTGGACTGGGAAAAGGCCGGTGCGCTCGGCGTGCCCATTACGGCGATCCACGACACCATCGGGGCGTCCTTCGGCAGCGCTTATGTCAACGACTTCATTCTGGCCGGCCGCGTCAAGCGCGTGTACGCCCAAGCCGATGCCCCGTACCGGATGTTGCCGGCGGATCTTGAAAAACTCTACGTGCGCAGCCCGGACGGAAAGATGGTGCCGTTCACGTCCTTTGCGACCACCCGCTGGACGAGCGGCTCACCGCGGCTCGAACGGTTCAATGGGCTCCCGTCCCTGAACATTTGGGGCGAGCCGGCCCCGGGCCGCAGTTCCGGCGAAGCCATGCAGGCCATGGAAGATCTGGCCGGAAAGCTGCCCCAGGGAATTGGCTTTGACTGGAATGGACTTTCCTATCAGGAGCGGATGTCAACAGCCCAGGGCCCGCTCCTTTATGCCTTCTCGATTCTCGTAATCTTTTTGTGCGTGGCGGCGCTGTACGAAAGCTGGACCATTCCGTTTGTGAACCTGCTGATGCTGCCACTGGGCGTCTTCGGCGCCATTGTGGCGACCTCCATGCGGCACCTGGCCAATGACGTCTATTTCCAGATTGGCTTCCTCACCACGATGGGGCTGTCGACGAAGAACGCCATCCTCATCATCCAGTTCATCAAAGAACAGATGCACCAGGGCATGGGACTGAAGGAAGCCACTCTCGCCGCAGTCCGGATCCGGTTCCGTCCCGTCATCATGACGTCGCTGGCATTTTTCTTTGGCACCTTGCCGCTGGCGCTGGCCACTGGCGCCGGAGCCGGCGCGATGAATGCCATCGGCACGGCGGTCACCGGCGGGATGCTCTCCGCCACTTTTATTGACCTGGTCTTTATCCCATTGTTTTTTGTGGTGATCTCCGGTTTGTTCGCCAAAAAACAGCGGCTACCAGATCCGGTGATGCATTAAGTGTAATCACTGGGGGAAACGTTCGCGCCGATGGAACCATCAGTTTAAACCAGGCCGTCTGCGGGCTGCGACCGTAGTGGGACAGGGTTTGGCGCACACGACAGCGCCGTCTCGTCGGCTCCGCCTGTCTCCGCCCCGGCGTTCCGGCTCATCAAATAGTGAACTTGACTGACTAATTTCGCTGCCGCCACAGCGATTATCCAAAGGACAGGCGAGACGCCCTGTCCTACTATATGAATTGCATCGCTCCGGCCCAGTCTTCGCTTTGACATTGCGCGGACCCCACGGCTTCGTTAAAGTTCAAGCGTCATGGCAAAAAAATCCGGTAAAACCAGCATTTCTCCAACGGCACTCCAACTGACGCGGTTCAACCCGTTTCATCTTTTGGAACCCGGTGCGGACGCACCGAAGGAAGTCGAAGCGTTCATCGAGTGTCCGATGCGCTCGAAAATCAAATACGAACTCGACAAGCTCACCGGCATTCTGCACATCAGCCGGACGTTGCACAGCGCCGTGCATTACCCGAGCAACTACGGGTTCATTCCGCAAACGTACTGCCGCGACCACGATCCGCTCGACATCCTCGTTCTTTCCCAGGAACCGGTCGTGCCCGGTTGTGTCATGAAAGCGCAGCCCATCGGCTTGTTGCCCATGCACGATAGCGGTCAGGAAGACTTCAAGATTATTGCTGTTCACGCCAACGATCCGATTTACGCCAGCTACACCGACATCTCGCAATTGCCGCCCCACACGCTCCGTGAAATCCGGCACTTTTTTGAAATTTATAAGGAACTCGAAAAAGCCGGCCAGGTCAAAGTGGACGATTTTCGCGGGCGGATCGACGCTTTTAGCTGCATCCGCGAAGCGATGAAAGCCTACACGCGCTTTCGCGCGAAATTGCTCCAGTGCCGGTATCCGGATTATTGACACCTTTCGCTGTGCAAATCGGGCCAACATTTGTTATCGTTTGCTCTGTGCGAAACCGATTGACCGCCGGTGCCGCCGCCGGGCGGTGGCTGCTAACGCTCCTGGCGTTCGGGGCCCAACTTGCCGGCGCGCAGGAAGTGTCCCACAGTCTTTATCTGAACACCGGCCGGCTGGACACCGCCGCGCCCGTCGCACTCCGGCAAGCGGCCGCCACCCGGACCGGTCCCCGCGCTGGGTTAATTCAATTTGCCGGGCCAATCCAACCGGACTGGTACGCGGCATTAGGCCAGACCGGCGTCCAGATTTTGAGCTACATCCCGGACAATGCATATCTCGTGTATGGCGATCCGGTCGCGCTTGCGCGGGCACAAAAATTGCCGGGTGTGCAATGGCACGGCGCATTTCAGAGGGAACATAAGGTCCATCCGCAAGCCCGGCAGCAGCGGACCGGCGAGTTTGCAATCCAACTGGTGGCCGATGCCGCCGCCAACCCTGTGACGTTGGCGTTGCTGGACCAACTGCAATTGGCGCCGCTGCACTGGCAGTCCGCACTCGCGCCCTATGTTAATCTCATCGTGCGGCTGCGACCGGAGGATCTGGACACGCTCGCCAACCAACCGGATGTGGTTTCGATTCATCCCTTCGTGACCCCGCGCCTGCTCGACGAACGGCAAGATCAGATTATCGCCGGCAATCTCACCGGCACGACGCCCACCGGTCCGGGGTATCTGGCCTGGCTGGCGAGCAAAGGGTTCACGCAAGCGCAGTTCGAGGCGTCCGGGTTTGTGGTGGACATCACCGACAGCGGCATTGACAACGGCACGACCCAGCCCGGCCACTTTGCGCTTTATCCCCTGGGGGATACCCAGCGGCCGAGCCGGGTGGTCTACAATCGGCTGGAAGGCATGCCCAGTTGGCAGAGTACCCTGCAGGGGTGTGACGGCCACGGCAACCTCAATGCGCACATCGTGGCGGGCTACGTGGATCAACCCCCCGGCTTTCCGCACACAGACACGGCCGGGTTTGCGTACGGCCTGGGCGTCTGTCCCTTCGTCAAGGTCGGCTCCTCGGTGATTTTGAGCCCCGCTAATTATACCTATCCGATCTTTGCCAATCTCACGGCTGACGCGTATCAGGACGGGGCGCGGATCAGCAACAATAGTTGGGGAAGCTCGACCGGCACGGGGGTGTACGATCTCCAAGCGCAAGCCTACGATCTCTTGGTGCGGGATGCCCAGCCGGCGGATTCGGACCACCCGGCCGCCGGCAATCAAGAAATGGTCATTGTGTTTGCGGCCGGCAATGACGGGCCGTACGCCGGCACTGTCGCCTCACCGGGGACCGCCAAGAATGTTTTGACGGTTGGCGCGGCGGCCAACGTCCGGTCGATGACGCCCGCCCAAGGCGGAATTGACGCCGCGGGTGCGGATGGGAGTGACATCGTCGATAGCGACGCCCGGAATGCCAATGACATTGCGTTATTTTCCAGTCGGGGGCCCTGCGCCGATGGCCGGATCAAACCCGACCTCGTGGCACCCGGCACGCATATTACTGGCGGGGCCCCACAAAACTCCCCCCCGCCGTCCCCGGCGGGGACGGGCGAAGCCTTGCCGTGGTTTTTGGATTTTGGAAACATCTTTGGGTGCGACGCGTTTGGCGTGAGCGCCCTCCCCAACAGTTGCCTGGTCAGTGCCGACGATTTTTTCCCACTGAACCAGCAGTTTTACACCGAGTGCTCCGGCACGAGTCAGGCCACGCCGGCGGTCGCCGGCGCGGGCGCGTTGGTCCGGCAATATTTTATCAACCACGGCTGGGGGCCGCCCAGTCCAGCCCTGACCAAAGCCTATTTGATGAACTCGGCCCGGTATCTGACGGGGCTGGGTGCCAATGACACATTGCCGTCGTCCAATCAGGGGATGGGCGAACTCAATCTGGGGATGGCATTCGACGGTGTCCCGCGATTGACGCGCGACCAACTGGCGGTTGATATGTTTACCGCGAGCGGCCAGACGCGGCAGTTGGCCGGTACCATCGGGGATCCGACGAAACCGTTCCGCGTGACGCTGGCGTGGACGGACTCGCCGGGAAGCACCGTGGCCAGTCGGACCTTGAACAACGATCTTGATTTGACGGTGACGGTTGGCGGCGTCACCTACCAAGGGAATGTTTTCAACGGTGCCAATTCTGTGACCGGTGGAATCGCCGATCGCCTGAACAATGTCGAGAGTGTGTTTTTGCCGGCCGGGACGACTGGCAATTTCACTGTGACGGTCACGGCTTACAATATTACCAGTTACGGTGTGCCCGGCGTTGGCAAAACACTCAATCAAGATTTCGCATTGGTCATTTATAATTCCGGGTCCCAATCGTTGGGGGTGGCCACCGGCGCACAGTTGCCGGCCGGTCAGATCCGCTCGGCCTATCAAACGACGTTACTGGCAACGAATGGAACGCCACCCTATCTGTGGGCGCTGCCGGCGGGCAGCCTGCCGGCCGGCTTGCGGCTGAACAAGGATGGTCGCATTACCGGCACCCCACGCACAGCGGGGACGGCGAATTTTACCGTAAAGGTCACCGACCAGACCGGGTTTTCCGCGACGGCGGCGTTGTGCTTGTCGATCCGCACCGGGGCACCCGTTGCTGCGCCGACAATCATGCCGGCGAGTGGGATCTTTCCCGATTTCGTCAAAATCACTTTGCGTTGCCGGACTGCTCCGGCAACGATTGGCTATACCCTTGATGGCACCGAGCCGACCCGCAGTTCACCGGTGTACCAGACGGCACTGGTGCTGACCAATTCCACAATGCTCAAAGTGAAGGCGTTTAATGATGGTGACGCCGACAGTGCCATCGTCGCGGCCAGCTTTACGATTACCACCCCGGCCATTTCCACGACCAGCCCACTTCCGGCTGGGCGGGTGGGAATTGGTTACAGTCAACAACTCCAGGTCAGCGGCGGACAACGCCCGTACAAATGGGCGCTCATGGCCGGTGCGTTACCGGTGGGGCTGAAGCTCTCCAGCACCGGTGTCATCACTGGCAAGCCGACGGTGGCGGGGTTGGCCACGTTTACTGTTCAAGTGAGTGACGCCAAGGGGGGCACCGCCCAACAGACTGTCACCTTGGCCATTACTGACTGAGATTCGTCTCGCGATGACAACCCGCCCTGATTGGGTTTGTTACAGATCGCTGACAACCGGCGTGCAAACTGCAAGCCAAACACACTTCTGCTATGTTCAACCCTGTGCGTAATCCTTGGATCGACCGGTTTTCGATTGGGTGGTGGCGGCTGGTGTTGCTGGCGGTTCTGCCGTTATCCGCCGGCGCGCAGGAATCGTCGCACAGCATTTATTTGAATACCGGCCGGCTGGACACCGCCGCCCCGGTCGCGCTCCGACAAACGGCCGCCCGCACGGAGGCCGGCTTGGAGTTGATCCAATTCACCGGACCGATCCAACCAGACTGGTACGCGGCCCTGCGCCAGACCGGCGTGCGGATCCTCAGCTACGTTCCGGATCACGCCTATCTCGTCGCGGGCGATCCGGCGGCGCTCGCCCGAGCGCAAGCCTTGCCGGCCGTGCGATGGCACGGCGCATATCGAGCCGAACACAAGGTCCATCCCCGGGCCCGCCAGCGGCTCACGGATCTGTTTGCGATTCAACTCGCGGATGATGGCGAGGGCAATGTTGCCACTTTGACGTTGCTGGATCAGTTGAAATTGGAACCAGTGCGGCGCCAGTCAAAACTCGGCCCGTATTTGAATCTTGTGGTCCGGTTCCGGCCGGAGGACCTGGACGCGCTCGCTGCCCAACCCGATGTGATTTCGATTCAGCCGGCGGCGATTCCGCGCAAGCTCGACGAGCGCCAGGATCAGATTATTGCCGGGAACCTGACCGGGTTGGTGCCCAGCGGTCCCGGTTATTTGGCCTGGCTGGCGAGCAAAGGGTTCACGCAGGCCCAGTTCGATACGTCTGGTTTTGTGGTGGATATGAGCGACAGCGGCATTGACAACGGGACGAACAAGCCCGGCCATTTCGCGCTCTATCGGCTGGGCGATACCAATCAGCCGAGCCGGGTTGTCTACAACCGGTTGGAGGGAACTCGCAACCAGCCGAACAGCACTCTCGCTGGCTGTGACGGCCACGGCACCCTGAATACGCATATCGTGGCGGGCTACGTGGATCTCCCCTCCGGTTTCCCGCACACGGACGCCGCCGGGTTTGCCTACGGACTGGGAGTCTGCCCGTTCGTCCGCGTGGGCTCCTCGGTCATCTTTGACCCGGACAACTCCACCAATCCGAATACCACCACTTTAATGTCGACCGCGTATCAGGAGGGTGCGCGCATCAGCAATAATAGCTGGGGCAATGATAGCAGTGCCGACGGACAGTATGATGCCGATGCGCAGACGTTTGACGCGCTGGTCCGCGATGCGCAGCCGGCGGGAGCGGCCCATCCGGCCACTGGTAATCAAGAAATGGTAATTGTCTTTTCGGCCGGCAACGATGGGCCGGGCGCCAAAACAATTACCACTCCGGGTACGGCCAAAAACGTAATCACCGTGGGGGCCGCCACCAATGTCCGGTCCTTGACGCCGGCCAATGGCGGGAACAATGCGATCGGCGCGGATGGCTGTGATACCGCCGATACCGATGCGCAGAGCGCGGATGATCTGGTTGATTTTACCAGTCAGGGCCCATGCAACGACGGTCGGATCAAGCCGGACCTGGTGGCCCCCGGCACGCATATTACCGGCGGAGTCCCGCAGCAGGAGCCGGCCCCGTCGCCCGCCGGCTCCGGCGCGGCCCTCAGTTGTTTTGTGAATTTCGGCGGTTTGTACGGTTGTTACGGATTTGGAATTTGCGCGCTGTCCAACAGTTGCACGGCACCGGCGGCTGATTTTTTCCCGCTCGACCAGGAATTCTACAGTGTTTCATCCGGCACAAGTCATGCCGCCCCGGCGGTGGCCGGCGCCTGTGCCTTGGTCCGGCAATATTTCATCAATCAAGGACGGCGGCCACCCAGTCCGGCCATGACCAAAGCCTATTTGTTGAACGCCGCCCGGTATCTAACTGGGGCCGGTGCCAATGACACACTGCCGTCGGCGAGTCAGGGGCTCGGCGAACTCAATCTCGGCCGGGCTTTTGATGCGGTCCCGCGATTACTCCGTGACCAACTCGCGGCTGACAAGTTTACGGCGAGCGGTCAGACCCGCACCTGGACGGGGACCATCGGCGATCCCACCCAGCCCTTCCGCGTGACGCTGGCCTGGACCGACGCGCCCGGCAGCACCCTCGCCAGTCGGGCCTTGAATAATGATCTCGATTTGACGGTCACAGCCGGGGGCGTCACTTACAAAGGGAACGTTTTTAGCGGCGCCTATTCCACGGTCGGCGGGACCGCTGACCGGCTCAACAATATTGAGAGCGTCTTTTTACCGGCGGGCACCGCCGGCCCCTTCACCGTGACTGTGACCGCGTATAACATTACCTCTGACGGCGTGCCGGGCGACGCCAACCCGCTCGATCAAGATTTTGCGTTGGTTGTCTACAATCCGGAATCCAATTCTTTGGGAATCGCCACGAGCAGTCCGCTGTCGGACGGGAAACTCCGGACGGCGTATTCCACGGCATTGCTGGTGACGAATGAACGGGCCCCCACCACCTGGACAATGACAACGGGCGCGTTGCCGGCGGGCTTGCAGCTCAGTAATACCGGCGTCATTTCCGGGAAGCCGGCGGCAACAGGGACCGCGAACTTTACCGTCGAGGTCACCGATCAATCCGGCTATTTCGCGACGGCAGCACTGAGCCTGACGATCGATAATGGCCGCACCGTTGCCACACCACGGATCACTCCCGCGAGCGGAACCGTGGCGGATTACGTCAAGGTGACATTGAGTTGTCCGACAGCCAAGGCAACGATTAGCTATACGACAGACGGTACGGAACCGACCACGAATTCGTCGATGTACCGAACCGCGTTGACGCTGACCAATTCCGCGATGCTCAAAGCGAAGGCGTTCAAGGATGGTTCTGCTGCCAGCCTGACCGCCAGCGCCAGTTACACCATCACCACGCCGGTCATTACCACGGCGCCGGCCTTGCCGGATTGCGTGCTGAACCAGCCGTACCGGACGATCTTGCACGCCACCACTGGAGCGACCCCCTACCGGTGGTCAGTGGTGAGTGGGAGCTTGCCAACCGGCTTGAAGTTGAGCAGTGCCGGAGTCATATCCGGCAAGGCGACGGCAGCGGGCCCGGCCACGGTTACGGTGCAGGTCAGTGACGCCAAAAAGGGCACAGCCACGCAGGTGTTCACGCTGCAAGTGAACTAAGGCGAACCAAATCCGCGGGTAAGATTTATTTGCGCTGCGAACGGCGCGGTCGGGGCCGATTTACGACTGGCAAGCGGGACCGCTGGCTGTCAGAATTGGAATTAGCTGGTCAGTCTTGCCGCCAAGTATTCCTGAACCTGCCGATCGGCATCGGACAGTTGCTGTGGTGATGATTGGTGATATTATTAGGATCATGAAACTAGTTTCAGAGGGTTGCGGGTGGGTACTGGGGTTGATTTTCTTGGCAGGGATCGCACGGGAACCGGTGCAGGCGGCCGGGATTCCCCAATTGGGGGACGCGCCCACCGCGCCGAGTCTGGAGGAAGTCCAGCGCCTGCGCATGGCGACCCCGGAAGTTCTGAATAATGGCGTTCCATTGAGCGTCAACATCACCAACCGCGAAGAAGTGCGGATTTTCTATAATACCGTCTATGGTTCCGGCGAAAATGCCGATTCGGGCTGGACCGGTGATCAAGCGACCTGCGCCGCCGGGACGACGACGGCTGATTTTCAAGATAAGGTTGCGGTGCGGATTAACTATTTCCGGGCGATGGCCGGCATTCCGGCGGGAATCACATTGAACAGTTTTTGGGGCAGCCAGGATCAAGCGGCCGCGCTGATCATGAGCGCTAACAACATGTTGAGCCATTACCCATCGGCGGCGTGGCCGTGTTACACCGCGGCGGGCGCCAACGCGGCCAGCAACTCGAACATCAATATTGGCGACGCCGGGCCGGACGCAATCACCGCGTACATTGAGGATTTTGGCGCCAATAATTACCTTGTCGGGCACCGCCGCTGGCTGCTCTACCCGCAAACCCAGACCATGGGCACCGGTGACGTCTCAGAAAACGGGACCTTCAACAGCGCGAACGCCACCTGGGTTTTTGACGGGCATTATGGCGGAACACGACCAGCCACCCGGCAGCCGTTTGTGAGTTGGCCGCCGCCCGGTTACGTGCCATATCCGGTCGTGTTCGCGCGCTGGTCGTTTGCGTACCCGAACGCCGATTTCACAAGCACCAGCGTGACGCTGAGCACGAATGGCGTGGCGATTCCAGTCACACTCGAAATGATCACCACCGGCTACGGCGAAAACACCCTGGTGTGGTATCCATTCAATCTCGATCTGACCCAGCCCTATGCGTGGCCAGTGCCGGCCGCTGACACGATGTACGCTGTGACTCTCCAGAATGTGCGCCTGGGCGGCACACCGACCAACTTTTCTTACACGGTGACAGTTTTTGATCCCACCGTTCCCGGCCCGGACACGGTCCTGCCGGTGATCAGCGGACCGAGCCAGCCGGCAGTCGGAACGCCCGCGGGGTACAGCTTCGGGCTGGTCCCTGGCGCCACCGGGTACCAGTGGCGGCAGGGCCTGCGCGTTGCCACGCCCGCCATGGAAGGCGCAGAAAACGGTTTGGCCAATGTCAGCACCAGCATCTCGACCGGCTACAGCGCCATCGTCACCACGCCCGTGGTGTCCGGTAGCCACGCATTCCATCTGGCCATGCCGGAACCGGTGGATCAAATCCTGATGCTCAACCGGATTTTTTTGCCCAATGGCACCGGCCAGTTGAATTTTCAAAGTCGGCTCGGCTGGGCCGGCCCCGGGCAAACCGCGATTGTAGAGGTGTCGCTCGACGATGGGAAAACCTGGAAAGTCATCTTCCACCAGGTCGGCACGAATACCAGCGGCGAAGGCAATTACAATTCCCGATCCGTGTCACTCGCCAGTTATGCCGGCCGGTCCATCGTGATTCGGTTCCGGTACGCCTACACGATGGGGGCGGTGTACTATCCGCAAACCACCAGCGGTGTCGGTTGGTACCTGGATAACATCGCGGTAGCCAACACCGAGGAGTTGACCGGTGAAGTTGTCAGCGCCATCGCGGCCGGCAACACGTTTCCATTCACGCCGGGGCAGGCGACAAATTATGCCCTGCAAGTGCAGGCACAAGTGTATGACGCGTATTTCATCGACTGGGGACCGGCGAAAAATGTGACGGGGACCATTGCGCCCACCCCTCCCATCGCGAGCTTTACCGCGAATCCAACCAACGGCCCGGCGGTGCTTCTCGTCAACTTGACCGATACTTCCACCGGCGCAATCACCAACCGATTTTGGGATTTTGGCGACGGCGGGACCACCAATACAATCGCGACCAGTTTGAGCCATTCCTATACCACCGCTGCTATCAGAACGGCCACGTTGATCGTCAGCGGCCCCGGCGGAGTGAGCACCAATCAACAGACCATTACAATCAGCGCCCCAGTCCTAACGGTCGCCACCCCCATTCTGGCACCCGCCGGTGGGATATTTACGAACTCGGTATTGGTCACGCTGAGTTGCGCCACGGCCGGGGTCACCATTGGCTACACAACGGATAACACCGATCCCAATGGCAGTTCGGCGGTTTACACCGGCGCATTTACGTTGACCAATTCGGCGACAGTCAAAGCCCGGGCATTCGCAACCGGTTACGCCGACAGCGCGGTTGCCGTTGCAAATTTCAGCATCATCCGTTTGCCAGTGGTGCTGGGGCCTGTGATCACTCCGGGTAGCGGCACGTTTGGCGATTGGGTAAAAGTGACGATGAAGTGCGCGACAGCGAAAGCCGTGATCCGCTACACCTTGGATGGCGCGGAGCCAACGAGCAGCTCCCCGCAATACAAAGCGGCCATTACCGTGAAGCAAACTGGCACGCTCAAAGCCAAAGCGTTTAATACGGGTTACCTCAACAGCGCCACCGCTGTGACCACCTTCACGATTACGACTCCCGTGATCAATACCGGCGGATCGCTACCGGCGGCGACTGTCGGGAGTGGTTACACCCAAACCTTGCAAGCCAGTGGCGGCCAACCCGCGTATAAATGGGCGCTCGTCGCCAGCAAGTTGCCGGCCGGTCTGAAGCTGTCCAGCACGGGGATTATTTCCGGTAAGCCGACCAAGGCGACTCCGGTGCCAGTCTCATTTACGGTGAAGGTCGCGGACGCAAAAAAAGGCACTATGCAACAGGCGTTCACTTTACAGGTGAATTGAAACTGTATTCCCGGTAAGATGCCGGCACGCTATGAAGGAATTTTTTGTTGGCTTGATTGTCGGCGTGGTCTTGACGGTGATTACCGGCTGGTACTTTGTCACCGTTCGCCACCTGCCGGTGGTGCGCCAGGCCCAGGACAGCACCGCCACGACTTTGCGGCAAACCGCGGACACCGTGGAAGCCAAGCTGGCAGCGTGGCATTTGACCAATGCGGACATCGAGCAGGAATTGAAACAGACCGGCAAAGTGGTCCGCCGACAGATGCGCGAATTGGGGGCCACGGTTGCCGATGCCACTGCCGACGCCCGCATCACCGCACAAATCAAAGGCAAGCTGGCGCTCAATCAAGAGCTTTCGGCCAAATCCATCACGGTCAGCACGACCGATGGCCGCGTGACATTGTCCGGCACTGTTGCCAACGCCAAACTCATTGGCAAAGCGCTGGCGCTGGCCCTCGAAACGGAGGGGGTCCGCGAAGCCGCCTCCACGCTGAAGGTGAAGTAGCCGATGAATCGCCAGCAAATTGCTGACATCTTTACGGAGGTTGCGACGTTCCTTGAGTTGCGTGGTGATAATCCATTCCGGGTCCGGGCCTACGCCAATGCGGCGCGGACGATCGAAAATATGCCGGAAGATCTGGCAACACTGGCCGCCGAAAACCGGCTCACAGAAATCAAAGGGATCGGCCCCGACCTCGCCGCGAAAATCACCGAGCTGCTCACGACAAATCAGCTGCGCTTTCATGCTGAATTAAAAGCGTCGTTCCCCCCCGGCTTGCTGGACCTGTTGCGGATTCCTGGTTTCGGCCCCAAAAAAACGAAGGCGGTCTACGACCAGTTACAAGTGGACTCCCTCGAAAAACTGGCCGCGGCCTGCCAGGCCGGCCGGGTGGCTGCGCTGGCGGGGTTCGGCGAGAAATCGCAGCAAAAAATTCTGGAAGGCATCGCGTTGCTCCGGCAGTTCAGCGGCCGCCATCACTACCACATTGCGCTGGCCGCCGCGCAGCCGGTCCTGGAGGCGTTGCGATCCCATCCCGGCGTCCTCCGCTGCAGTTTGGCCGGCAGCCTCCGGCGGTGCCGCGAGACGATTGGGGACGTGGACTTTCTGGTCAGTGCGGCCCCGGCGGATGCCGCAGAGATTATTGCTGATTTTGTGAGTCTGGCGGGGATTCGCGCGGTGAGCGCCCAGGGGGAAACGAAAGCCAGCGTGGTGCTGGCGGGCGGCATTCAAGCCGATTTACGGGTGGTGACCGATCCGCAATATGCGTTTGCGTTGAATTATTTTACCGGCAGCAAGGAGCACAATATTGCCCTGCGGAGCCGCGCGTTAAAGCTCAAGAATCTTTCCCTGAACGAATACGGGTTTTCGCCGGCGGCGGAAAAAGAAAAAAGTGCAAAAGAACTCGGCAGCAGCATCCCGTGTCGGACTGAGGAAGAACTCTACGCGGCTCTTGATCTGGAGTATGTCCCGCCCGAATTGCGCGAGGATCTGGGGGAACTGGCCGGCACTCCGCTGCCGCGGCTGGTCACGAAGGAAAATCTCCGTGGGGCATTGCACGTCCATTCCACTTGGAGCGATGGCATTGAAAGCATCGAAGCGATGGCCAACGCCGCCTTGGACCTCGGCCTTGACTACATCGGCATTTCCGATCACAGCAAAGGCCAGCGCCAGGCCAACGGCCTCGACGAAGTCCGGCTCGGGCAACAAGCGATTGAAATTAAAAAGTTGAACGCCCAATTTGCGAAGCAGGGTTTCCGGATTTTCTTTGGCACAGAAGTGGACATCCTGCCGGATGGCACGCTCGATTTTGATGATGCGACGCTGGCGAAATGTGACTTCGTCATTGCCGCTGTCCACAGCCACTTCACCTTGCCGGCGGACGTGCAAACCCAGCGGATTTGCCGGGCGCTGGCGCATCCACTCGTGACCATGCTCGCCCATCCGACCGGTCGGTTGCTGCTGGAACGGGAAGGCTATGCCGTGAACATGCCGGCGGTGATCGCCTGTGCGGCCCAGCATCACAAGATCATCGAGATCAATGCGCACCCGTACCGGCTCGACATGGATTGGCGGTTATGGAAGCACGCGAAAGAACTCGGCGTGAAATGTGCGATCAACCCTGACGCGCACAGCATTGATGATTTTCAATCTCTCGCCATTGGCACGGCCATTGCGCGCAAGGGCTGGCTCGAAAAGAAAGATGTGATCAATTGTCTGCCGGTGAAGGAAGTGGCAAGAATATTGCTACAATCCTAGCGCGGCGGATTGTCTGGAAGGCGAGCCTCCTGGTGAGCCGTTGGTCCGAATGTGGGTCGATTCGGCTCGCCGGGAGGCTCGCCCTCCAATCACCGAACGTTTGTCAGCGCCAGTTCAGCACGTTCAATTCGCCTTGGTATGGCCAGTCATCCGGTCCCGCGGCCAGCTTTTTGCGAACGGGATTCAGGCGGACATACTCCCACTTATCAGCGTAGCTTTCTTCGCGGCGCAATTGCCGGTCCCAATGGTCGGGTTGCCAAAGCGGGCGCTCTTCGGGATGCAGCCACGCGCGGGTGGTCAGTGACTTCCAAAACCGCACCCAGTTGGTCAGCGACACCGCTTGTTCATGTGCGGGCGTACAGAAAAAATGAACATGATCCGGCATCACCACAAATCGACCGATTTGCCAGTCAGCTGCGTGATGCCACGCCGCAAGCAACGCAGTCAGGGCCTCTTGATTTGCGAGAATCGGTTTTCGGCCGGCAGTGCAGATGGTGACGAAAATGATGATTGGTTTGTCCCAAGAACTGACGACCGATGGATGGGCAGGATGGTGACGCTTTGGCAAGTCGGAATTCATTTTATAAATTTAATTCTTGGAGGGCGAGCCTCCCGGCGAGCCGTTGTTCGAAATGCGATGCGCTTCGGCTCGCCGGGAGGCTCGCCCTCCAACCGGGTTACTTCCAACTGCAAATGTCGTCCTTATCACCGAACTGCTTATTTGGACCGGCCGAAGTAACCTGTGGTTCGTCGTTGCTGAAGCTGATTAAAAAAGGCACGCCCCACGGATCGACAAACTCGCTTCGCTGATTGAGTGACTTCAGCGGTACGTCGTAAAAAGTAATCTTTTGTGAGTTATCGCCCAGCAGCGTTTTCATAAGTCTGGCTTGATTACCGGTCGGCCAAGCGCCGAATTCCGTACGGTAGGTTTTCAGGGCGCACGATAACTGAGAGACTTCAACCCGCGCGTACGCTTCGGGGGAGCACCCGCTGTGGTTAATGTGTGGTAGCAACAAAAGACCAAGGAAGACCGCCCCGATCACTCCGCCAACGATCTTGAACCACTGCTTCAATCTCACGCTGATAACTTATCGCGATCGGTTAAATACTCCAGCAGCATCCGTTCCTGCTTGAAAAAATCATGCGGGCTGTGGCCGTAGGGCGCTTTGAAAAACAGGCTCAACCATTCCTGGGCGCCGGTCGCCCCGCGCCGGTGCGCGAGGTCCATGAATCGGCACAGGTCGAGACACATCGGGGCCGCCAGGATCGAATCCCGATATTGGGCGCTGATCCGCAATTGCATTGGCTGCCCGAGGAAGCCGGCGATGTCGATGTAATCCCAGCTTTCCTTCGTATCCCCGCGCGGCGGGAAATAATTGATCTGGACGAGGTGAAATGGTTCGTAGCCCAGCATCGGGCCGAGAAGTTTTGATTTATCACGGATCTTTTGCCGACCTTGGATTGGATCGCCGACCACTTTCCCGTCGTCGTTCCCGAGTAAATTCGTGGAGTACCAGCCGGTCACCGTGAGTTGCCGGGCGCGGAAAGCGGGGGCGAGCACGGACTTGAACCACGTCTGGCCGGTCTTCCCATCGCGGCCGCAGTACGGAATGCCCCGGAGCTGACTTTCGCGACAATGATTCGGTGTGAAGTTGATGAACGGGCAACCGTGCCGGGCAGCCAGACGGGCGTACTGCTGGGACGCAGCATTTTGACCGGTCGGCAAAAGGTTGAGCACAAGGACCGTCTCCAGCCGGTGGTGGCGGCGGAAGGCCGCGATTTTGTCGACTCCAACCGGCCAGGGTTTGAGCCGGGCCAGTTCCCGGGCGATTGGCTTCAGGCGCTCCGGTTCAAGGACCCGGTTACGGAGGGCGGCCTGGTGGAGGTTTTCACCCCGGCCGTCCCACCCGCCAATCACCAGGTCGTTCAAGCCGGCCAGGGCGTGGGATTGGACATAGGCTTCTGAAATCAGTGCCGCCGGTTCGGCCAGGCGCCGGCGCATCAGGGCAATGCCAGCCACGAGAGTGGAAGCCACGGCGCCGTCCAGACCCGCCACGAGAACGCCGAGGCGGCTCATAATTTGGGCGGCAGCTTCACGATCGACAGCCAAAAATTTTCAATGGAATGAATCACTTTAAAGAATTGTTCCAACCCCACGGGCTTGGAGATATAGCAATTAGCATTGAGATTGTAGGCGCGCAAGATGTCTTCTTCGGCATCGGAAGTGGTGAGGATGACGACGGGGATGCGCCGGAGATCCGGGTCCGCTTTGATTTCGGCGAGAACGGCGCGGCCGTCCTTGCGGGGCAGGTTCAGGTCGAGCAGGATGACATCCGGGCGCGGGGCCGTCGAATACAGGCCCTGGCGGCGGAGGCACGCCATCGCTTCGACGCCGTCGGGGACCACCGTCACCCGGTTGGAAACCTTGGCGTCGCGCAACGCTTCCTGCGTGAGGCGCACATCACCGGGATTATCTTCCACCAGCAGAATGTCAATCGGGTAGAAACTGGAGTTCATGGCGTGACTTCCTTTTCTTTGTTCACCGGTAAGGTGAAGAAAAACGTCGTCCCTTGACCCAGGGTCGATTCGATCCAGATCCGGCCGCCGGCGCGGTCAATAATCTTCTTGCAGATGGCGAGGCCGAGGCCGGTTCCGGGATAATCCGTTCGGCTGTGCAGTCGTTGAAAAATCACAAATACCTTTTCGAAGTATTCCGGCTCGATGCCAATGCCGTTATCGCGCACGGCGAACTGCCAGTACCCCGCTTGGCGGCTGACTTCCACATGGACGACGGGCGGTTGGGGACCGTGGAACTTGATCGCGTTGCCGATGAGATTTTGCAAAAGCTGGGTGAGTTCGGTGGTATCGGCGAGGACCGTCGGCAGGGGACCGGCCGTGACCGTGGCGTGGGAATCAAGGATGGCTTGTTGGAGGCTCTGAACGACATTCTGAAAGATGGTTTCACACTGGACCGGGAGGAGCGATTGCTGGCGGCGGCCCACTCGGGAATACTCGAGCAAATCACGGATTAAGGTCCGCATCCGGCCCGCCCCGTCCACGGCATAATTGATAAATTCCGTGGCTTCGGCATCGAGCTTCCCCGCATAGCGCTGTTCGACCAATTGCAAGTAGCTGCTCACCATCCGCAACGGCTCCTGCAAGTCGTGGGAAGCCACATACGCGAACTGTTCCAACTCGGTATTGGAGCGGGCCAGGGCGTCGGTCTTGAGGCGTAACCCGGCTTCAGCGTTCTGCCGTTCGCTGATCTCCAATTGCAGGGTCGCGTTGGCCTTGCTCAACTCTTCCGTGCGTTGGGTGACCCGTTCTTCCAGATCGTCATGCGCCTTTTGCAGGGCGCGGTCGCTGCGTTGGATCTGGGTGAGCATCTCGTTGAACGCTGCGGTCAATTCGCCCAGTTCGTCCTCGGTCGTTTTTTCGACGCGCAGGGAATAATCGTGATCGATGGAAACCGCCCGGGCCGTTGTGGCCAGTTTGAGCAGGGGCCGCGAAATGAACGTCTGGAGTTTCAAGGCCAGGCCGAATACGACCAGCAAAACCAGGAGGACCTTGACCGTCACCACGATGATGTACAGGTGCAACCGCTCCGTCAATTCCGTCAAATCGGATTCGAGATAGATGGTCCCGACCAACCGGCCGCCCAATCCAATCGGCTGAAACAATGTGAGCCGGTCCCCGGCAAAATTGGCGGTCCGATTCTCCACCTGCGCCGGGACGTGGGCATCGGCCTGGGGCCGCGCGTAGGTGGCGAAGATCCGGCCCTGCTTGTCGTAGAGACAGGCCGTGACAATGTGCGGCTGGGCTTTCAGGGCGGCGAGCATTTCCTCGGCGGTATCCCGCGCGTTGAAGGACAACGCCGCAGTGCTGTTATTCCCGAGCACATCGGCCAGCACGGAAATTTCGTGAATCATCGTCTGGCGATACATCAGCCAGTCGTAGCTGATGAAGGCAGCGGCCGCGAGCAGCAAGGCGACCCCGGAGGGCAGGAGCACGAGCAAGATCAGTTTGCGGCGGATGGCCAGATTACGCAGCCACCGCATGTTAGCGATCCTCCGCGGGGTGGGCGGGGCTGACCACTTGGGCGACCTTTAATAGCTTTGCATCAATTTTCAAACCCGCCCGGGTGGCATTGGCCAGGTGGAGCTCGAAGCGCACTTTATTGTCATGGGTGGTGATAAAATTGATGATCCCACCCAGCCGTGTGAACTGCTCGGTTTCGCCAATGGTTAAGACGCCTGAATTCCCGGCCGTGGTCAAGATTTGCGCGAGCCGGGCCTGTTCCGCCCGGCTGATGAACAGGATGTGGCAGCCGGCCAGTTCGTCGGCCCGTTTATGGGATTTCAGGACAATGGGCCGGCCGCGAATCGTTTCCCCCTGCACCATTTGGTTGAGGATGTGACCGAACGCTTCGTCCCCGAGCACGCCGATGACAAAGGGGGCTGCCGCATTGGAAAACGTTTGGGGTGGCCACTCGATGAACTGGGCAAAATTAAAAAGAAACGCAGCTTTGACCTCCGCTTCCCGGAACGGCACGGTCTCGGCGGCTGCGGGGTGGCCGGTCCCGCTGGCCACCAGCAAGGCAACCCACAGAAAATGACAGCGCCAGTTCACCAATGAATTCTCACTCCCAAAACTCCATTAAAAGTTTCCTGGGGGATGGCCTGATTGCCCAGGGCAAAGCCGCCGAGTGCGGAATGGTTGTCCGTGATGTTGCGCAAGTTGGCAAATAATTCCACGTGCTTCGATAATTCGTACAGGATATAGACGTTGATATCGTAGGGGATGTGCAACGCAGTCCCCAAGGCACCGGGGGGGACGTTTTCTGGGGTGGAGCGAATTTCCAAGCTGGGGGTGACAAAGAATTTTGCGGTGATGGCCCAGGTTGCACCGAGGCGGGCGTTATGTCGTGAAATTCCCGGCAGGCTGGTCGTCAGCCCGGCTGTCTGTTGCTGAAAGTCGACATACGAATAGGACGCCCACGGGCTCACGGGTCCGAACGTGGCCCGGCCCGCCAGGTCCACGCCGCACCGGTGACTCGAACCGGCGTTCACGGTTTGCACCAATTCGCGGGTGGTGCCGTCGAGCAGCTTGACGCTGGGGGCAATGATATTCTGCGGAAGATTTTGATCCGAGGTGAGCAGGAGATCGTTCTGGGTGCCGTAGTAGCCGCTCGCACTCAGGGTCAGGTTCTTCTTGGTGTAGGTGAGATTGAGTTCGTGGGTTTCGGCGGTTTCGGGTTTCAGTTTTGGATTGGACGTCGCCAGCAACGTCCCGTTGTCATAGGTCGCGTACCCGGCATACGGCGAGGGGGCAACATACGCCCGGGTGTAAATGTATTTGGCAGTTGTGTTGGGGGTCGCGGCATAGATGATGGCCACGCGCGGAGTAATGGGGATATCCGTGAAGCGCGTGTCGCCAGTGATGCGCACACCGGCAATCGCGGTCAGTTTGTCCAAGGCCTGCCAAGTCCCTTCGGCATAGCCCGCAAACGTCTGGTAACACACGCGCACCACGCGCGGAATCGTGTTGGTGTGCCCCGTGCTCGGATCCAGATAGGCAAAACTGCCGGCCTGGCCAATGAAGTTGCCGTCCGGATCCGCCCCGCCGGGAACGGTCGACTTGGGCACGACATCAAATGTGCCGGCCATAAACCCGGCCAGCAGTGAAAGCCGGTCGTTGACTGTGGCCTGGACCATTTCATCAATCGTCAGGCTCTGGCCGATCCCATACTTGTAATCGTTGTAGAACCAGACATTCGTGCCGGGGACCGCGAAGACGTACCGGGTGGCCGGATCAATCTCGTACCGGTTATAGGTCAGCGTCGAGGTCAGTTTCACATCCTCCGAAAATGTCAGCGTGTTTTTGCCTTCGATGACGGTGGACATGTCTCCCCAGATTGCCTGTGGCACGTACGGCCCCGGGTAACCGGTTTCCGAACTGTTCCGTTCCGATTGCCGCTGCCAGATCTGCAGGGATGTGTTGGCGAACAAATCCAGCCGCGTAAAAATATTCAAACCGAAATCTTCCCGGTCGGGCGTTACCCCGGCTCCTCCGTGCGCCAGAGCGGCCGCCCGCTGCGAAGCCCACCAAGCCGGATAGGCGCGGTTCAACGCCGTCAAGTCCGAATCATGGTATTGCACGTAGCCGGTCAACCGGATGTCATGATCTTTGTTGAGGACCTGTCCGAAGGTGCCCCACAATTCGCGCTCATTATTCAGTCCGCCCGCACCGCCAACTTCGCCGGTTGCGCCGGTGGGCTGTTTGGTTTTGACATTGATTATGCAACTGATGGCGTCCTGCCCGTAGAGGGTCGAGCCTGGTCCGTAGATGACCTCAATTTGTTCGGCGTCGCGGACACTGAAATCGCTGCGGAACGGAAACGCTTCTCCGCCGGGCGGATTCACGCGCATGCCGTTGACGAGCACAATGATTTTATTGTTTCCCGCAATGCCGCGCACCGGCACCTGCGTCCCCATCTCGCTGAAGAAAAAGGGCGTCGTCTCCATGCCGGGTAAATCACGCAACACATCCGTCAACATGGAATAGCCACGGAGCTTGATGTCGGTCGCGGTGATGACAATGACTGTGGCGGGTGCCGCCGTGGCTTTTTCCTCTTTTTTCGAGGCGGTCGTGACCGTGGCGATCTCCAATCCCATTAACTGTTCAATACTCAGTTTCTTCAACTCGGCCGTCCGGGTCTCGGCCGGCTCGTCGCCCTGGCTGCTGGCGGCGCAAAAAACAGCCGTGACAATCCCGACAATCCAACCATACCAAATGGACTTTTTCATGGGTGAAACCTCCCGTCATGGATCGGCAAAATACCAGCGCGATCGGGGTGATGGGCCAGTTGACTAGAATGTCGCCTGACGCTGCTTTGCATGTTCTTCTCCCAAATCTGCCGGTGACTTCCTACGGGTAATAAAGAACGGTGGCCGCTGAATTACAAGTTTTTTCGGCCGGTTATTTACGGGTGCATCTCGGCACTGCCGCCATTCCACTGCCTCGGCCGGTAGGAGCGCCCTTCCGGGCGCGACCGGTCGACGTGAATCATTGGGGATCGCGCCCAGAAGGGCGCTGTCTCCTACGGCGGCAGGACCCACGATGCGCCCGTTATTTACTGGCTGGCAGTGGAAAGCCCAGGAGCCGCAAGGAAGTGGCAATCGCCGCGTGCAACCCGTCAGCGGTCAACCCGTCTTTGCTGAGGAAGGCGGCGCCGAGTTTTTCCAGGTCTTCCGGAATGGCGTTACGCTCCAATCCCGACAACACAATGACGGGGACGCGGGAACCTTGCGCCCGGAGCTGCCGCAAGACTTCATTGCCCCCCAAGACTGGCATGGTCCAATCGAGCACCACCAGGGCAAAGCGCTGGCCGGCAAGTTTGGCGAGGGCCTCGGCCCCGTTACTCGCGAACTCGAGGGCTAAATCGCGCTTGAATGGCCACGCTTCCCCAAGGTATAACGCCGCCAGTTGCTGATCCACGGTGTTGTCGTCAACGATCAACACCAGCAAACTCTGGCGCGGTTTCGCTGGATTCCCTTGTGGATGATTATCTGAACTCATGACTCGCCTTGAACGTCAGACCCTATGTAGCGACCCGCCCCGCAAAGTGCAATCCAAAATCGCAGCAGCCCGCAAACAGAGTTGACACCCAATCGGTGGCCAGTCATCGTTACCCCCATGTATCCGGTTCTCATTCGGCTGGGCGCGCTGGAGATTCATACCTACGGCGTGCTCGTGGCGACCGGTTTCTTAACCGGTATTCTCACCGCCCAGCGGCGGGCCCGGCAGGCCGGCTTCATTCCGGAACAAATCAGTGATCTCGGGGTCTGGCTCATCCTCGCCGCCATGCTCGGCGCGAAACTCTTCCATATCGTTTTTTTCTGGAATGATTTTCGCGAGGGCTGGGCCGCCACCGGCTGGGCCTCATTGCGGGCCGGGTTTGTCTTTTACGGCGGCTTTTTCGGAGCGACGACGGGGTTTCTGGTGTATGTCCGGCGGAAGCAGTTGCCAGCCTGGAAACTGGCCGATGTCCTGGCACCGTCCGTCGCCTTGGGCCATGCGTTTGGCCGGCTCGGCTGTTTTTTTGAAGGCTGCTGCTATGGCAAGGCGTGCACGTTGCCCTGGGCCATCCATTTGCCGGGCCATCCCATGGCCGTGCATCCGACGCAGCTTTACGAAGCCGCTGGTAACTTTCTAATTTTTGCCGGGCTGGCTGCGTACTACCGGCACGCGCGGTTCGCCGGCCAGATCTGTTGGCTCTATGTGCTGACCTACGGAGCCCTCCGGTTCGGCGTCGAGTTTTTCCGGGGCGATTATGAGGTGCATTACTTCGGTCATTTCACCATCGCGCAACTCATGGCCGGCGGGCTGATGTTGATCGCGGTGGCCGGCCTGGTTTTTTATGGCAAAACCGGCGTCCGCCCGGTAAATTCCCCAGACCATGCCACTCATTGACAAACCATTGGCCGAACTCCGCACCTACACGGGCCGCAACCCGCGGCCCGCCGACTTTGATTCGTTTTGGGACACCAGCCTGGCCGAGATGAAAGCGCTCGACGCCCGGGTCGAACTCACCCCGGCCCGGTTCACCGCGCCCGGCGTTGACTGTTTCGATTTATTTTTTACCGGCGTCGGCGGCGCGCGCGTCCACGCCAAATATCTGCGCCCGAAGTCGGCACCGGAACCGCACCCGGCGGTCGTGATCTTTCACGGCTACTCCGGCAACAGCGGCGACTGGTTTGACAAGCTCGCCTGGACAGCGCTCGGCTATTCGGTGTTGGCGCTGGATTGCCGTGGTCAAGGCGGTTTTTCGCAAGACTGCGGCGGCGTGACCGGCACCACCCTCAATGGCCACATCATCCGCGGCCTCGACGATCCGCCGCAACAGCTGCTGTTCCGGCAAATCTTTCTCGACACCGCACAATTAGCCGGCCTCGCCATGCAACGGCCGGAAGTCGATCCCCAGCGCGTCGGCGCGACCGGCGGCTCCCAGGGCGGCGGTCTCACGCTCGCGTGCGCCGCACTCGAACCGCGCCTCAAACGCGCCGCGCCCGTCTTCCCGTTCCTCTGCGATTACCAGCGGGTGTGGGAAATGGATCTCGCCACGAACGCGTACACCGAATTGCGCACCTATTTCCGGCAATTCGACCCGCGGCATGAACGGGAACAGGAAATCTTTACCAAGCTCGGGTATATCGACTGCCAGCATCTCGCTCCGCGGATTCGGGCGGAAGTCTTGCTGGTCACCGGCTTGATGGATCAGATCTGCCCGCCCTCGACGCAATTTGCCGCCTACAACAAAATCACCGCCAAGAAAGACATGGTGATCTACCCCGATTACGGCCACGAAGGCCTGCCCGGCGCGAACGACACCATCAGCGCGTTCATGGCCGGACTGTAACCACGATTATTCATGAACCTGTCACCCCGAACTGGAGGGCGAGCCTCCCGGCGAGCCGCGGGGACGGCTCGGACGGAGCTCCGCCAGGAGTCGCAAGTCTTTCGCGGACCTCACCCTCCAAATTCATGAATCAGACTGTTACCGCACAATCGGCCGGCCAGCGCCTGGACCAATTTTTGCACGCGGCCGTGCCGGAACATTCCCGGTCGTTCCTGCAAAAATTAATTGCCGCGGGCGACGTGCGCGTCCATGGCCAATCGGTCAAGTCCAGCTACCGGGTCCGGGCGGGCGATCTTGTTTCTGTCGAAATTCCCGCCCCCCAGCCACTGGCGGCGTTACCGGAAAAAATTCCCCTGGCCGTATTATATGAGGACGCCGATCTGATCGTGCTCAACAAAGCGGCCGGAATTGTCGTGCATCCGGCTGCCGGAAATTTTTCCCACACCCTCGTGAATGCGCTGTTGCATCATTGTCACGGTCAGTTGGCCGGCATTGGCGGCGTGGCGCGCCCGGGGATTGTCCACCGGCTCGACAAAGGCACGAGCGGCTGTCTGGTGGTGGCCAAAACGGATGCGGCGCATCAAAGTCTGGTGGCGCAGTTCAAGGCCCGGCAGGTCCGCAAGATTTATCGGGCGATCTGCAGCGGAATTTTTCGGGAGCCGACCGGCCGGATTGAGACGACGATCGGCCGCAGCGCGCACGATCGCAAAAAAATGTCGGCCCAGCCCGCACGGGGCCGGCCGGCCTTGACGGAATACCGGGTGCTGAAACAATTTGGTGGAGGGTCGCGTGAATTCCCGGCGCAGCCACGCGGAAGCGTGGCCCGCCCCGAGCCGTACGCGCTGGTGGAACTCACGCTGCACACCGGCCGGACCCATCAGATTCGCGTGCACATGGCCCACATCGGCCACGGGCTTGTCGGCGATGTGACGTATGGCTGGCGCAACGCGAAGATTGCGGTTGAGCGACCGCTCTTGCACGCGTATAAGCTGGCGTTCACGCATCCACGAACCGGCCAGTCCCTGGAGTTTGTGGCGCCGATTCCAGAGGACATGACCCGGTATGAATAAATTGCGGGAAATCGTTGACGACACCATTCAAGCGGTGGCGCAGATGAAACAATCTGGAATCACCCACGTTGCCGTGACGCCGGCCACCCGCGACGCACTGGGCCAACCGATTGTGCGCCGGCCCAAAAAAGCGAGTCGGCCCCCGGCGCCGGCCCAGTCCGCCCCGCGGCCCACGGTTGATTTTGCGGAATTGACCGCGCGCACGAAGGCCTGCACGAAATGTTCAGAACTGGCCCGGTGCCGGAAAAATGTCGTTTTTGGCGTGGGTGATGTCCACGCGGAATTGATGTTCGTGGGGGAAGCCCCGGGGGCGGATGAAGATGAGCAGGGCGTACCGTTTGTCGGCCGGGCCGGACAGTTGCTCACCAAAATTATCGTGGCAATGGGCTATCAGCGGTCCGAAGTTTATATTGCGAACGTGTTGAAATGCCGGCCGCCGGAGAATCGCACTCCCTTGCCGGACGAGATGAATAATTGTCGGCCGTATCTGCTGGAGCAGATTGACGCGATCCAGCCGAAAGTAATAGTGGCGCTCGGGGCGACCGCCGTGCGGGCCTTGCTGTTCGAGACGCCGCTGGGGATCACAAAGATGCGGGGCAACTGGTACACTTTCCACAACACGCCGATCATGCCGACGTTTCACCCGGCCTATTTGTTGCGCAATCCGCCGGCCAAGCGCGAAGTGTGGGAAGACATGAAAACCGTGTTGGCGAAACTCGGGCGCGCAGTCCCGAAGCAGCCGGCGAAATAGCAGGCAAACCGTCGCGGCTTGCCAGCATATTTCACCGGTAGTCTGCAGCGGCGGTCTATGACCGCCGCCCGGTCCGGTCCGCCAACGACTTCGGCGGTCATAGACCGCCGCTCCAGCCTGATCGGCTGAGGTTGGCATTGGTTATTTCCCGAAAGCGGCCGCTACGGATTGCTCGGACACACATTCCGGCGCCTTGAGCACGGTGTCATAGAGGCCGATGTCTTCGCCGGCATGCTTGTTGATGCCGGTATAGTTCAAACTGGCATCTTCATACCGCTTGAATTTATAGACCGCGTCATTCATCAACGCGCTATTGAAGACGCCCAGGCTGACGAGCAAATCGAACTCTTTCACCGCCAACCCAGTCACCTTTTTGAACAGCCCCGGCTCCAGTTGCGAGATGACATCTTTCAGGCTGCGCTCCCGGTAATCCGTCAAATACATGAACACCGGCACCCGCGTGGCGAATTTGATCAGCTTTTCCTGAATCTCCTTGCGCTTGCTCTTGTATTCCTTCTCCTCGTCGGTCAATTCTTGCTTCTTCTTGGCGGAAAGCTCTTTGTCGTTGGCTTCCTTCTTCGCCTGTTTCACGGCATTTGACTTGTTGATAATCGTTTCAATATCCTGATTCAGGTTGCGGAACCCCTCGATGCTCATCAACGCATCCATGGCGGCTTGATTGCCCATCAACCGCTGCAACGTGCCGTTATCCACATTCACCAGCAACGCGCTTTCCCAGCGCCGCGCCAACAAGGTGGCTGTCGTCCCGCTCATCGCCATATCCAGAATCCCGGCGGCATTAATCTGCTTCATGGAACTGCCGTCATACGCCAGCACCGGCAGGAAACTGATAAACTCCTCCACCTTCTTCTCCGGGTTGGATTCCCCGACATTCAGCCGGCAACTGTAATCCGCGATCTGCCGCAACGCCCGGTCCGGCGCGAAGTCAAAGACATAACACTCCTCTTTGATGATCTGCTCCTTGTTCGGCGTGAGGCTGTCCGGATTATTGACCGTCCACGGCGATTGCACGCGGAACGCCGCTTGAAAATACGTTTCGGGACTGGACGAATTGCGCAGCATGAGAATCCCGGTCCACGGCTTCACCGTCACCCCGGTCGTCAGCTTCCCGCAGGACAGCGTGATCGTCTTGGTTTTCAGAGGATCATCCATTGCCTCCTTGATCGGCGGCAACGCTTCCACCCCAATCCCGGCATCACTGCCGGCGGCCACCAGCACCCGGTAATCGTGATAAAACTTGTTCTGCTTCTGCCCCAAAAGATTGCTCATCGCATGACACGCCGCCACGGTCGGCAAGAACCAGAACGTATGCGACAACACATTCAGCAGCCGGGCATCCGAGAATGGCATCGGCGGCTTTTTCGCGCCCAGCTTCAAATTGTCGATGGTCGTTTCCAGAAAGCCGCCCCGGATCAAGTCCAGCCACTTCTGCACCTCATCCGCATAAGTGAACTTCGCTTCCTCCCCAAACCCCGACGCGGTAAAAAAGACATTCAAATCGAACTCGCTGAACTCCCCCTGCATGGCGATTTCGCGGATGGCATCCGGCAATTGATACGTCAGCAGCACCATGCGGGGCAGCGCGGCGTAGGGATTGTCCGCGCCTTTCCAATCCCGCTTCGCCCGCTGTTCATCCGAATACGTCCAGTTGAAAATTTGCTCCTCGATAAACTCGCCGGAAGCAATCGCCCGGAACGGCGTGCCGGACAGATACAAATAGCCGCCCGTCGTGATCGGCATAATCTCTTCGTCGAAATCCTGAATCCCTTCGCCCTCGGCAAACTCGATTTCCTTTTTGTCTTCCGCTTCAAACAGGTCTTTGGCGTTTTCCCGCCATGCGCCGTAGTGATATTCGTCGAGGATCACGCAATCCCAGTTGGTGGCGTGAACCCATTCGTTCTTGGTCTTAATCCCGTGCGTGCTCGTGTTCCTCCCCAAATAATCCTGAAACGAACCGAAGCAGACGAACGGCTTCGACATATCCACCTCCTCATTCGACAAGCCCCCCGGCGAGATAAACTGCCAGCCCTTGAAATCAATGTGGCGTTTCAAATCCTCTTCCCATGCGTCTTGCACCGCCGGCTTGAACGTCAGCACCAGCACTTTGCGCCAGCCCATTTTCTTGGCAAGCTGATACGCGGTAAACGTCTTGCCGAACCGCATTTTCGCGTTCCACAGGAAATGCGGCGGTTTGTCCGAGTTTTCTTTCCGGAAGCTCTTGAAATACGCCGCCGTCTTTTCCACCGCCGCGACCTGTTCCGGCCGCATCTTGAAATCTAGCGTCCGGCTTTCCTCGTTCCTCTCGCCAGTCTTTAGTCCGATGACCGCCGCCTTGACCTCTGCAACCACACACTTGAACCACTCGCCTTCGGGATTCGGGATGCCGGCATGTCGCAAATACCGGTGAACATCGTGGTCGGTGAAGGTTGTGCCGTCATTGCGCATCGCGGACACTTCCAGCACGATCCGGTAGGGCGGCTTACCGGGCTTCAACGTCGGGTACTGCTGCGCCACCCGCCTCTGCGCATCCACCGTGGTATAACCGATTTTGAGCAAGCCCCGGTATTGCGGATTCGTGTCCTCATACGCATAGACCGTCGGCTTGGAATCGGGCCGGGGAGGGAAAAACTCGTTACTCATTCTTCGACTCCATCGGAAGAACAATTGTGTCGATAAACGCAATCTCGTCGCCGGATATGCCGAAATGGGAATAAAGCGTTTTGTCAGACCAAGCCTTTGACATGGGCATTGCTGGCACGAACGCGAAACGCTCTTTTGTTGTGTCCTGCGTATTCTTCAGCAAGCAAACAAGAAACCGCAAAAACTTTGTCCTCATGTACGTTGCTAAATTATTAGCTTCGGCTTGGGTTTTGAAAGCACCGGCTACGACATACGTTTCACTGCACGCGCTAGGCGGAGGAGCTACGATTGGTTTCCCTATTATCATTCGTGGATAATCTCTGCTTTCTCCACCTTCACCATAGCCTTTTGATATTAAAACCTTCCATAAATCGAGCATACTGTTGCCAGTTGTAATTGCCGACCGCTCGATCTGTCCTACAGTTTTCGTTGCATATAATTTGATTTTGCCTTTGCCAGAAGGACGGGCAGTCGTTGGCAAACCAAAAGGTTTCCTGCTTGAAACCAGATCACTCAAGAAGGGGTATTCCTTAGCCTTGACTTTCTCCAATATCGAAATCGCTTTGTTAAACCGAACGAAGGTCTCGAATTGGTCTAGCGGTCTCACCATCGTGTCTTCTCTGCCGTTCATGCGCGTCGTCACGCAACACGGCCCGCTTGCATCCCTCTCCCAAAGAAAATAACAGATTCCGCCATTCACCGCGACACCAGGAAAAACATCAGACGACACCGGGTAATCAACCAGCCGGGAAATTCGTTTGTCTTTCAGCATTGTGTTACGAAATTGATCGAGTCCCTTCCCACCAGCAAACCACCGAGATGGAATAATCATCGTAAGGTAACGCGGATTAAGTTTTTTGGCCTGCTCGACGAAAAGATGATAGATGGAGGTTGCACTTGTTCCAAAGCCTCCGTCACTCAACTGATACGGCGGGTTTCCTGCAATTACATCGAACTTCATATTGTATATCTCCTCCGGTTTTAAGGTGTGAATAAACTGATAGGCGTGGGTTTCCAGATCGCTTCCCCGGTCATACTCTTCCTGACTCGCCCCGCAGAAAGAGCAACGCCCGTTGTCCCATGTATGCTTGATGCCCTTGAAGCGGATGTTGCCCTGCTGGTCGCTAAAAGCATCGCAGACTGAGTATTTCCCGTTGGCGGTCTTGGAGCAGTACACCGACCGGCGGGAAAGCAGGGAAGTCAGTTCCGTGATGGCAATGCCGAAAATCTGGTTTTGGAAAATGTGGTTGGCACGTTTCTGCTCGTTGGGAATTTGCTTCGCCAATCCCACCATCAGCCGCTTGGCGATCTCCCGCAGGAACACGCCGGTCTTGCAGAAGGGATCAAGGAACCGGGCATTCTTGTCGCTCCAAATTTCCGGTGGCAGCATATCCAGAATCTGATTGACCAGTTGCGGCGGTGTGAAAACTTCGTCATTGCTCAGATTGGCCAGACAACTCAGGACATCGGGATTGTAATTAGAAGTCATCTTATAAATCCCCGGCGCGGCGGGCTGGGACAGCCCGCCCTACCGACCCCTCACTGGTAGGGCGCGGTGTCTCTACCGCGCCGTCGACGTGGTTGCCATTTATGAGATGATTAGTGGTGGTCAACATTGGCAATCTCCAGAAAGTGCGTGGGCGGAAACTCTTTCAACGGGGTCGGGATGAACACATCCTCACCGAGATCGGAAAACAGGGGCAGTTCACTCATCGCCGCATGATCGAGCAATCCATGAAACGCAAAATCGCGGCGCTTCAACATGCTGCCGTTGACGGGCGACCATTCTGGAAAAACAATCGGCTGGGGTTTGTCGCCCACAGTCTTCAAGGTGAGTGCATCGCCCCAGATGATATTGCGCGCCAGAATATATTTGACGGCCCGCCGGCAATCGTCCGTTGCTGCTACCTTGAAAAGCGCGGTGTAGTTCTGGTCGAAAACCTCAAACAGCCGTTGCCGGCAAGCCGCGACATTATCTTCCAGAATATCGATCCCATAGATGGAGGACACGGCCAGCACGGCATTCCGCTCGTAATCCAACTGACTTTTGCCATACCGCGCTGCGACGACGCGCAGTTTCCGCTCCAGAATTTCCGACAGAAAGTTTCCGTCGCCGCAAGCCGGCTCAAGGAAGCGCGAATCAATCCGCTCGGTCTCTGGTTTGACGAGATCGAGCATGGCGTTGACCTCGCGCGTGCCGGTCAGCACTTCGCCATGATCGGCAACTCGTTTCCGTGAGATGATCTGCTTTTCCATCAACACAGGATTTCTCCCTGAGATGATGGAAGCGGACGGATTACCGGCGCGCCGGTCAGCGCGACATGACAAGCCGACAATAAATCGGCCTCAATGCTATTAACAATTGGGGACAAGGCTTCCTCGCTCGCGCGTGCGATTCAGCCCTGTGTGGAGACTGTCCTTGTGGGAACTCTGGTGCCTGAAACAAAAAGGGACGCACCTACTTGCGTCCAGTAACAGGCACCTAGGAGGGCCCACAAGAGAACGCTTTCGGCGCGCCCCAGGCGGGGCGCGCGTCGAGCGCTGTCTCTTGTGCGAAATTTCCTAGGTTTCGTTACTAACAGCAGCCGAAGCTACGCGAATTTAGTTTGGGAATTGGTTAGCGGTAACTGGTGATTAGTTTCTTCCTCTGTGTTGATCTGTGAATCTGTGGCGACATCGACCGTAGTGTAGTTTGCCGGCATTCATTCGACAAGCACGGTGTTGCCCCCGATTTTTCGATTTATCTTGGGCGCGTCTTTTCGTGGTGAAAATTGTGGGGCCGCGATGCCGGCCGGGGCGGGAAGAATTCTTTAACCGCCAATGGACGCGAATGGACGCCAATATGATCCGCAGCAGCAGGTGTCTTGAATTCGCGTTGATTCGCGTTCATTCGCGGTTCCCTATCTTCGGATTTTCCTGTCCCGGCGGCAGGAAGTTTTCGCCGGTCACCACGCTTTTTCCCGTTTTCTGCTCCAACTCCCGCCTGGCGCGTTTGGCGATTCGTCCGCCCTTCTTCCCAGCCGCCGCGTTTTCCGGCATGCCGGTGGCCACCACGCTTTCGGCGATCTGGCGGGTGGAAAGCTCCGCCAGCGCCGTAAAGATCAACTCGGCCTCACTCATGTGGTCGCGCAGATTCTGGGCCTTCAGCCCCTTGATCGCCTTGTGTTTCTTGACCGAAACCCCGCTCCATTCCTGATGGATGATGTTGGTGAGAATGGCGTATTCTTCCTCGCCCTTGATGGCGTGATCTTTCCAGTAGTCAGTGAGCTTGTTGCGGGTTTCCTGCCCCATCATCCGCTGTTGAATCCATTTTTCGCTCCGGCCATGCTGTTGCCAGTACTCCCGGGCGCGATCAAGCGAACGGGCCGGGTCGCTCATGTCCTGAAGGCGTTCGTAACCCACTTTGGCCAACCAGAGTTTGATCGGTTCGGCTTTGGGACTTGGAACGGATTGGATGATGCGAAAAAGCGTCTCCGGATTCGCCACATCGGTCAGTCGCATTTTCCCGTCCTCGGCGACCATTTTCAACCGGTTACAATTTGTAACCGTTTGGCTGCCCTCCTTATTCAGGCGGTTTTTCAGCACTTTCCAGTAATTCCGGGCCGCCTGATGGTCCGGTTGCTGAATCAGCGCCGCCACTATATCCACCACGGAAAAATACCACATCTCAACCTTCGTATCATACACCCGGCGAATCTTGTAATTCTCAAATACCGCCAACGCTCGTTCGTTATTCATTGCTCTTCTCCCAACTGTCGACAAATTGTCGACAGCTCAAATCCGCCCTCGGTTTTCACCCGGATTTTCATTTTGAACCAATAATCGCGGGGATTCAGACTGTCCGTCAGCGCCGCCACGACATCAATCACAGAGAAATACCAGGCTTCGCCCGGTTCATCAAAAAACCTCCGGATTCGATAACTTTCAAAAACCGCAAGTGCCTGTTCCTTATTCATAAATCACCTCCCGATCTTGCGCCCGTCGGTAGCGGGCATTTTCAGTTGGTAACAATTCGTCACCGACTTGTAATTTTCAAAGCTCACCCACGTTCCGGCGGCCTTGGAATGATCGCGGTAAACAGGTTCAATTCAGTGCTGGAGACCAGCTCTAGGCTCGGGACAGCCGCCAGCGCCCGGCGAATGCCTGTGCCGATGCCCCGGTAGGGGAGTTCGTTGCCTTTGGTGGCAAACGAGGCGATCAAGGGGTTGCGGATGATCGACACACCGTTGCGGATGTTCTGGACGGTGAGATTGTTCGGCAGCGCGCCCGGACTGATCAACTCAATGCGATTATCGAACAGGAAGACACGCCACGGCGCGGAGATGAAATAGTCGCGGTGCAGCAGCATGTTGACGACCAGTTCCTCAAGTGCTGCCACGGGCACTTCCAAATCACCCTCTGTGTTGACCCCTTTGCCGCCTTGAAGGCGGCGCAGGTTGCGGGTGAGAAAAGACATCGTCCCTTTGTGCAAGTCCCGCAGGCACCCCGCCAGGTCTTCACTGTCCCGGTACTTGTCGCCGGCCGGATCGTTGCCAACGAACGAGACGGCCTTGACGACGAAGGCCGGCCGATACCGTTGCGGGGCGCTCCCGAAAAGCATTAACCCGGCGAGATTGAGTGACTCGTCCCGAGCCAGCCCCAGATTGCTCAACAACTGGCCCAGCGAGAGCCGGTCCGTTTCGAGCGCCTTGTCGATGGACTCGCCATACTGCTTCGCGAAATAATCACCGAAATGTTTCAAGTCGATGTCGCCAGTTGCGGTTCCCGCGACGGGTACTTCGTCAGCGTGAACGAGATCGCCGCTTTGAAACAGCCGCTGGATTTCCTCACGCGCCGTGATCGGCTGTTTGTTCGCACCGCACTTCATCCAGTAGACGCCCTGATTGTCGGCGTAGGGCTTGGAGATGCCGGCGCGGATCGTGACCACCATGACCGTGCCATCCTTGGTGGCGACATTTTCCGTCTCCGGGTTGATCGGTGGGCGCACGTTTTGGGACGCGACATTGGCCACCAGGTTGTTGAGCCGCCGAATGTCTTCGCTGGTCAATCCAACGAGGCGGCCCAAGTCGTCGACCCCAATCAGGATTCGGCCGCCCTTGCTGTTGGAGAATGCGGCCATTTCACCGGCCAGCGAAGTCGTGTTTGTGACGTCTTGGGCCCGTTTGAACTGCGTGTGACTATCTTCACCGCGTCCGATCAATTCGATAAGTTCGATTGCTTCCATAGCTCCAATCCTATACTCGACACGCGAACGCGGCAAGCGTCACATTCCATCGCCGGGGCGGGAAAAACTTCTTACTCATTGGGGACATCCATCGGGCGGATCATCGACTCGATGAAGGCGATGTCAACTTTGGTTAGGTTGTATTTTTTGTAGAGTGCTTCATCAGTCCATGTGCGATCCCAAGTCTGTTGAGGAACCCACAGATACGCCTCACGCGTCGTATGCTGAGTAATCTTCCGAAGCGAAACCAGAAATCGCAGAAACCGGGTGCGGTAGTAACTTACAAACGGATACCCGGCTCCGCTACCCGCCGGCAAAAAGGAATTTCAGGTCGTCGAGCGTCAGACGTTGGGCAAACCGTTCCTCACCGAGGACATCGTCGGCCAGCGCGCTTTTATTTTTCTGGAGCTGGCGGATTTTCTCCTTGATACTGTTTTTACAGCATGCTCAGAAATTTCTGCACGAGTTCATAAGCCCGGCGCGCTTGCGCGTCTCGTTCTTCAGGGTCAGTGGCATTGTGGAACTCCACAACCTGCATTGGACCGAAGGCGTCTACAGTTTCGAACTTCTCCCGCAAAATCTTGACGGCCTTCGTAACATTCTTGTCCCGCGCCCGCCGCTGCCATTCCTTCGTCAGCCGGGCCAGGCCGCCGGGATAATTATCGAGGCAGTAGCAAAGATCATAAGCATCCTTGGGTTTGTCCCGCCCCGCCAGCGCCAATGTCTTCATGATGAGAAAATCCGGCAGTGATGCCACACTCATACAGACCTTGTTCCGTGCACCACCAATCATCCGGCCGGAAATCTCGATCTGTTCGGGAGCGTGAAATGCCGCGGCGCATCCGGCGGCCTGCAACACTCGAAAGCCGGGCAGGAGCTTCGGCTGGTTCCTTTTCAGCTTGGCTTCCGTGGGCGCAAGGAACTCAATTTCGACCTGCACCGGCGGTTCGCCATCGCCCAAATTTACCTGCGTCACCAATCCGGCTTTAGCTTCTGCGCCAACAAGGCGTCCGCAGCTTCCTCGCCCCGACTGCCGGCGTGACAGAGATCAACATAGGTCTGCACAGGGTTGGTACAGGCGAGGCGGCCGGCTGCGCTTTCGCCGCCGTAAAATACTCCCAGATCGGCCGGGAACAAGACGACGAGATTCTCGCCGCTGTCCACTGGTTTTGCCTCCGCCAGTTTGGCGAATTCAGCTTCGTACTCCTCCGCAAGATAAATCCAGGTCTTCGCCTGCCGCACGTGTGGCGCTTGAAACTCGGCAGCGGAAAACGCCGCGTAGGCGACGTGCCCGCCAGTAATGGACTCGAGTTCCGCCAGTTTTTCCTGCAACTGGCGTCCGCGCAACAAAGTAAAGTAGCTCCGCCGATGATGGCGGTCAAAGCGATAAGCCGCCCGCCACGCCGCAAGAAGCCCCAACGGATCGCGCAGTCGGACCCCGCCCGCTGGCAATTCCTCGATGAACGCTTCCTCACGAAGATAGCGAATCACCTTGTTCACCAAACCCAAACTCACTGATACACCCAGTGGTTTTGCGCCGATGTGTAACATCAACTCCCGTTGTGTCCACCGTTGACTGGCATTTTCCGGCGCCAGCAAGACACGGATGATTCGACCCGCTTCCGTCGTGCTCAGATTCGCTCCCACGCGCGGATGCCGATAGACCGGTGCAATCCCAGTCCGTTCGATGTACAACGCGCCCGGGACGCACAACCGACAGTTGCCAGCCAAATCAAACCAACTCCAATTGTGTTTCCAGCAGATCTCCGCCATCCGCGGCGAGATATGGGGTGCGGCGAACACGGATACCCGGATCAATGCGCGCTTTTTAATTGAATCAAATCCCTGTTGGAAAGCCGTGTAGGGAAACTGTGATGGTCGCGGGTCGGCATGACAATCAACCCACAACTCCGCCCGGCCGCCGGTAGGGAGTGGCCAGGTGGCTTGAATATCAAATGCCCGTTCTGACACGCCCGGATTGGGCAGGATTTTCAATCCTTGCACCACCGGTGCGCGCTCCAGTAGTTCGTGCAACTTTTCTGCCAGAGCTTTCTCCAATTCCGCTGGGGTTAATTGCCGTGTGTTCATGTTTTGTGCTTATTTCACGGTTCCGTGAACATTGCATGTTTCGTGAACACGCGCAAGCCTTTATTCTACCGCCCCCGCTCCGTTACCCGCCGGCAAAAAGGAATTTCAGGTCGTCGAGCGTCAGACGTTGGGCAAACCGTTCCTCGCCAAGGACCTCGTCGGCCAGCGCGCTCTTCGTCCGTTGGAGCACCCGGATCTTTTCTTCAATGCTGTCCTTGATCAGCATCCGGTCGGCGTTGGCGGCGCGGATCCGGTCATTCTCCGAGCAACGCTTTACCGACGGAAACTGATTGTTGAATGATCTGCTCGCGGCTGGCGGCATCCGCTGGAGCAAACGCCGCGCACCGTAACGGCCCGCTCTGGTTGTCAGCAGTAAAATGACGCTGTAAGGCGGCCACCGCGTACGCGTACCCGGTGTTACCTTGGTTTGTTTCCTCCTGAAATGCTGTGATTGCTGCTGCAAACCCACCCACATAATTACTGACGCTGAGCAGAATATCGTAAGCGTCTTTCGGTTGCTCCCGTGAAGCGAACGCGTTGATCTTCAATACCAGCAATGGCCCGATACCGGACACCGGGACGTTGACTGTCTTGCGCACTCCATAGGCATCGTGGCCGCTGACTGGAATTGGCGTTTTCGTGGCCAGTGCGCGCTGGATGCCGGGAAAAGCCTCCACTGGCACTCGATCAACCACCGTTGTCCCCCTCTCAATGCTTGGTTTCTCCGTGAGCAGGTCGAGATAAATGGTCAGCCCTTCGACCAGCCGGACATACCGGCCCTGCGCATCCCGCTTGAAATCTTGGCCGCGCAGGTCGTCGGCGATCGTTCCATACATCCCACCGTCGGCCGCCAGTGAGATGCCAAAGTCCACGTCCATTGTCACGGCCCCGCGCGCCAGGACGCCGCCGGGGCGAGTGAGATACTTCACCGCCAATCCGCCCACGAGAACCAAATCATCGTGGTACCGATGCAACCCCGGCCACGCCGTCAACAAGGCCGTCTCCGCCGCCACCAGACTGGGTTTTGGGTACTCGTCAAACGTGGCAAACTTCGTCATGCCGTCGCCTTTCGGAATCCCGGCCACTCCCGCAAAGCTTGCGCCTGATCCGGGCCCCGCAACCCGACCGGCAGCAGATCAAGGTAGATTTGGACATCACAGACCAGAACGAACTCGCCCACTTGCTGCGTTTCGCGAAACACCCCTTCGTCCTTGGGTACGATCAACCACAATGTCCCGCCATCCACCACCCGCCGCGCCCGCAGTTGTTTTTCGATTGGTTCATCCAACCAGTTGGCCACATACGCCGAAACCACCGGCGGTGTCGTGTATGGGTGCCGTAAATTAGCCGCAAACCACTGCGTAAACACCAACTTGTCACCAGCCGGGAATGTCTGCACCAGCTTGCGGGCAATTTCCTCCAAATCCGAGGTCAACAATGAATACTGACGGACGGTGGTTCGCTTGCGCCAGTCATCCTTGCGAACCCACTGGTCCAATAACGCATCGAACTGGTTCAACCGGATCTGCTGACCCTCACGTACCACGACGGCCTCACGTTGCATATGGCTGAGCAACCGGTAAACCAACGCCGGGCTCAATCCCGTCCGCTCGGTTAATTCCGGCACTGTCCACAGCCGCGCCGGTTGCGCCAATAATGCCCGGACCAACCGCGAACTTTTTGGTTGGAACTGATCGGGCGAAGGCAACGCCGACCGGTAGCGCTGGCTGTCAGATGGTTGGCGATCGATGAATACCCCATCAGCATTCACCCATAACCGCCCATTTAGATCGGCACAATTGATCCCGCGCTCCCGGCAATGCGTGACCAGGATATCGGACAACGCCGGCGCAATCAGGAACTGCGGGTTCTCCCTCCGTTTGCTAACCAACCAGTCGAGATCGCGGGCGGACGGCGCCAGCTTGTATTTCAGGTCAAATCTGATCTTCCGCGGTCCCAAGGCCAGTTCGAGGACGCCGTCGATACTCCGTTCATGATTGAGGCGAATCCCAAATTGCTCAAGCCCGCCCAAATGGATAAAGTGCCAATGGACAACCCGCTCCCGCGCAAACAGTTCTTGGGCTGCCTGCCGTAACTCTTTCTCACTGGTTATGTATTTCGTTCCACTCAAATTACACCTTCTTCTGTGCGGTAGAATACTTATTTATAGTATAAATACAAGATTATTCAAGCCAACCAATCTGACTGATTCCTAAACTGAGCGTTCGCACCAGTATTGCGATCATCCATATAATAATCGGCTGACGTGGAGCGTGAACCGGACACCGTAAGTGGCGTCGCCGCGGTCGGCCAAGTTACCCGCCGGCAAACAGGAATTTCAGGTCGTCGAGCGTGAGACGTTGGGCAAACCGTTCCTCGCCGAGGACATCGTCGGCCAGCGCGCTCTTGGTCCGTTGGAGCACCCGGATTTTTTCTTCAATGCTGTCCTTGATCAATAGCCGATAGGCCATGACTTTTTGGGTCTGGCCGATCCGATGGGTCCGGTCGATGGCCTGATTTTCAACGGCGGGGTTCCACCACGGATCAAACAACACGACGTAGCTGGCCGCCGTCAGGTTCAGACCGAAGCCTCCCGCTTTGAGCGAAATCAAAAAGACGGCGGCGCCCGGAGTTTTCTGGAACTCGGCCACCAGCGGGCCGCGGTTTTCAGTGGCCCCGGTCAGGCGGAAATGTTTCCAGCCCTTCGCGATCACCACCGGCGTCAACCAATCGATCAAGCCGACAAATTGGCTGAACACCAGCACCTTGTGGCCTTCCTCCAGCAGCGGTTCCAGCACATCCAGCAAGGCATTGACCTTGGCGCTTTCGGCAGCCGTGGCGTGCGGGTCCACCAGGACCGGGTGACAACAAATCTGGCGCAACCGCAGCAGCGAGGTTAGGAAATTAAAGCGGTTCTGATCAAAGTCCTGCCGCGTTTTGACTTTCAGCAACATCTGCTGGGCGTGCTTGAATTCGGCTTTATAAAGTGTTTGCTGAATCCCGCTCATCTCGCAGAATAAATCTTCCTCGACCCGGTCCGGCAGTTCCTTCGCCACCTGGTTTTTCGTTCGCCGCAGTAAAAAAGGCCGCACCCGCGCCGCCAATCGGCGCCGGGCGAGTGGATCTTCCGCCTGGTCAAACTGCGTCTGGAACTGGTTGCGATTGCCGAGCACGCCCGGCATTGCATACGCCATCAAGCTCCAGAGATCGAGCAACCGGTTTTCAATCGGCGTGCCGGTCAGCACCAACCGGTGCTCCGCCTTGAGCGCCCGCGCGAACCGCGCCGTCTGAGACTCTGGATTTTTAATGCACTGCCCTTCGTCGAGGATTGCGGCCAGCCACGCCACCTTGTCGAGCGCCGCGCCCAGGGATCGCAATTGGGCGTAATTAATCACCAGCAGGTCGGTGGTGGCCAACGTCGCAGCCAGGGTGGCAGCACTGTTGCGGCCGCTCCACAAATGGACGCGCAAGCCCGGCATGAACCGCGCCGCTTCCGCGTGCCAGTTGTCCATGACCGATTTCGGACAGACGACCAGCGAAGGCCGAGGTGCCTGTCCGAAGTGGGAAGTCCGGAGTCCGGCTTCTGACCGCTGATCGCTGACCGCTGACCGCTGTTCTTCCCCCGTCCCCCCCCGCAGCCACGCCAGCCAGGTCAGCGTTTGCAGTGTCTTTCCGAGGCCCATGTCATCGGCCAAAATCCCGCCAAACCGGTTGGCACTGAGGTAGGCAAGAAAATGAAAACCTTCGACCTGATAGGGGCGCAGCTCGCCCTGGATGGTGGCCGGAATCGGCGGCACAACCCGCGTCTTCAGTTCGCTGACGCGGCGTTTGACTTCGGCCACGCGCTCGGCTGGCAGAAGTTTCGTGGTTGCCGCATCTGCCAGTTGCAAGGCATGCAGCCGTTGCGGTTTTGTCGAGAAATCGCGCGCGTTCAGGCCGAGCCGGGCCAGCCCTTCGTCCTCCTCGGCCGTGAGTTGAAACTGCAACCGCCGCCAGCCTTTTTTGCCGAGCCGGACAAAATCACCATGGGCATTCAAGAGAGTCTTGATTTCGGCCGGCGTCAGCTCGGTCCCGGCAACATCCAACACCACCTTCAAATCGAACCAATCCACCTCCGCTGATTCACAATCGAGGCGGACCGTGGCAGCGACCGGTGCCTGCCGGAGTGATTCGAGCTGTTTGTCCAGCCTGACCTCGATGTGTTCCGGAACTGTCGTCAGCCACGTCGCAAACCGCGCAGGAAAATTTTTCGTTAACCGCCGGTACCAGCACTGGTCGTAGATGTTCCATTTCACACCCAACGCCTCGATCAGGGCCGGCACGCCGGCCAGCGCCGTCCGATCGTACAAGCAGACACCGCTGGCCGCTGGCCCGCGCGGCGCGTCCACGGTATCGTCTTCCCGCCAACCCCCGATTGTAAAAATTTCCCGGTTCTCACCCGTGGCGGGCCCGGCGGTCACGCTCACCGCCAGCATATCGTGATCCGCGCCGGGATAGGCGAGCTTGAGATCACATTCAATTTTGACCTGGAGGATGGCGTGGCGCACCCGGGCCTGCAACGCCGCCGGCAGGGCCACCCCCAGCCGCTGCAATAATTCCAGACCCGCGGCACTCTCCAACACCGGGGCGGGGATGATGGCCGATTGTTGGCTGCCGCCAATGGGTTTCCAAGGGGCTGGCCCGCAGTAAATTTCCGCAGCAGTCACGTACAAGGTCGGCCGGCCCGGTAGACTAAATTGCAATTCCGGCGGCGGGGTACCGGCCGCGGTGACCAGGCTGATTTCGTAGTCGGCACCGGTGGCGCCGACCGGTTGGGCATGCCAGCGCAACGGTTCGGCCACTCGGACGAACGGGGTACCGGTCGCCGTCAACACCTGTGATTCCAAGCCCGGCAGGCGAAATAAAACGTTCAACGTCCGTTGCACTTCCACATCGTGGACATTCAGTTCAATGCGGTAGATCCGGGCCCAGAGATCATTCAGGGCGTGCCACAATGCCAGTGAGTCCGGGCCGACCGACAGGTTGCCAGTTTTGTAAGCCTCCGTCAGTTGGCGTAACCGGTAAGATTTCACCGGCTGGAATTCACCCGCGCCCACGGGCCGGGCGGCGATCGTCAATTTCTCCAATCCAACCAATAACCGAAACTCCAGCACGTGCGCCTCGACCCGGCTGAGCGCTTCGGTCCGGCCCTGCGCCTCCAACTGACGTTGCCACAGCTCGATCTGTTGTTGCCGGTGGCGTTCCGCCACCAAGCGGTCGATGCGCGCAGAGTCCGCGAGGCCCGCCAAAAACTCCGGCGGACTTGTTCCCCAGTGGCGGAGCCAACCGGCGAGATACTGCCAGAACTCCACTTCATTGGCGGGAAATTGCGGCCAGAGATCAAGTTTTTCCCACTGATTCAGGCGCAGACGTGGAAAGAGCTGCCGGAGTTGATAAGGGGTGAGGCACTGGGCCGGGCGACAATCCCGATATGCCTGTTGCACGCGTTTCACAAAGAGCCGTTCCTCGGGATGCAGGGCCCGGTTGAGGGCCGTGCTCGCCGCCACGTCCAGTGGAACCGCCGGGACCATCGCGCGCCCGTGGGGAGCGCCCGCGCGGACCGGACCGGCCGCCGCCGCTTGGTTCAACAACGTCAGCATCACCGCCACCGCATGTTTGCAGTCCTCAATAATGGGGCACGAGCAATGGGAGAACCATTCACCCTTTTCGTAGATAACCTGCGTCGAATAAAGCTGACTGCCCTGCACCTTCGCCGCGTACTCAATTCCTGGCTGGACGCACTGCAACTGCCGCACGGCGCCCTTCGCAAAATAGCGTTGCCCGCGCCGGTGCGTCGTCTCGCCGACGATTTGCAAAAACGCCCGGGCTGCCACGGGATCCTGAATGGGACTGAACGC
>Ga0209083_1000477_pt1 | contig 59325 bp, 71 predicted proteins | sample AM7aDNAmetaG_FD_184132 | JGI IMG/M metagenome (GOLD analysis project Ga0209083, IMG submission 184132) | Freshwater microbial communities from Finland to study Microbial Dark Matter (Phase II) - AM7a DNA metaG (SPAdes) (version 3) | ecosystem: Environmental > Aquatic > Freshwater > Lake ...
CCGAGATGGGCGAGCGCCTGGGCGTCGGCGGCGTGGGCGTGCTCTGATGAGCCCAACGCCAGGAGCGCCGTGCGGTTGGCGGCAAAGAACTCCCTCACCTGCTGGAGCGCCTGCAGGAGCTGTTCCGGCGGCATGTACGTGGCACCGGTGATCGGGTCACCGCCGGCTGCCAGGAAGGCGGTCGTCGGCCAGCCGCCCATGTTGTAGCGGCGGTTCACATCGGGGTGGCGGTCGTTGTCCACGCGGATGGGCACGAAGTGCTCGTTGACTGCCGCGATCACGCGGGGGTCGGAGTAGGTCGTCTCGTCCATGACGTGGCACCAGTGGCACCAGACGGCGGAGAGCGACAGAAGGATGGGGCGCCCCAGATTGCGAGCCTCGGCGAACGCCGGCTCGCCCCAGGGGCGCCAGGCGATCTCGTGCGCCCGGTTCGGACGCGGCGAGAAGCGAAAGTCCGTGTCGCCGTCCATGCGCTGGACATTCCCGCGAGGAGTGTGTCCGAATCGCGGTAGGATGTTGTCGGCATGGCCGCACAGCTCCCCTACATCGAGGTGACGGGCACCCACCGTGAGGTGGGGCGGCAGATCGGCGAGGCCGAGCGCGAGCTGGTGCTCCGCGAGCTGGACTACTACGAGGTGCAGTTCGTCGCGCTCGCCGGCTTCAGCTTTGCGGAAGCGGTGGAGCGTGCCCGCCCTAACCTCAGGCCGGCCGAGGAGGCCGTGCCGCAGATCGTCGACCAGCTGCGCGGTCTGGCCGAGGGCGCCGGCGTCCCGTTCGAGCAGATCTTCGCCGCCAACTGCATCGAGGAGCTTACCTGCCTGCCCGAGCGGACCGGCGGGCCCGAGCACTGCACTTCGTTCGCGTTCACGGCCGGCGGCCGTACCGTGGCCGGCCACAACGAAGATTGGTACCCGGGCGACATCGAGTGCCTCACGGTGCGGCAAGTCACCCTCCCCGACGGCACGAGCTATCTGAGCGTGGGTCCCGCCGGCAATCTGCCCATCACCGGCGTGACGGCGTGCGGCCTGTGCGGTAGCGCCAACACGCTCTATTCGTGGGACATGGGCAGCGGCGTGCCCAACAACCTGCTGCTGGCGTCGCTGTTCGCGTGCCGCAGCCTCGAGGAGGTCCGCGCGCGCATTGCCGCGGTACCCCGAGCGCGAGGTTCGAATCATCTGTGGGCCGACGCCGCTGGTGGCATCCTCGACATCGAGACCACGGCTACGCGGATGGCTTGGCTGGATGGCGGCGCCTGCTTCGCGCACACGAACCATTACGTGACGCCGGAGCTCGCGCCGCAAGACGCGACCACGTCGGAGGGCAGCTACAAGCGGCGAGCCCGCGCGGATGAGCTCCTCGCCGCGGGCCTCGAGGCCGGCGAAGACCCTGTCCGCCTGGGGCAGACGCTGCTCCGCGACCACGCCAACGCCCCGCTCTCCATCTGCTCCCATTGGGACGATGACGACCCCGATCAGGACCAGAGCGTGACGACCGCCAGCATGGTCTGGGAGCCCGCCGAGCGCCGCGTGCACGTCGCCGTCGGTCAGCCCTGCGACCACCCCTTCGCAACCTACGCGCTGTAGGGTCGGCGCGGGTCGGCGAGCCCTTCGCCGACTCCCGTTTCGCGGAGAGCGGCGGCGATCTCATCGAGGTCGTCGTCCGTCAAGGCGAGCGATGCACCGCCGATCCAGCCGTCCACCTGCTCCGGTGAGCGCGCCCCTACGATGGCGCCGCTCACTCCCGGCCAGCGCGTGACCCAGGCGATGGCGACGGCGGCAACCGTCGCGTCGTGCCGGGCGGCGATGGGCCGCAGGGCGTCGCGCAGCGACAGGTTGCGGCCCAGCTCCGGCTCGTTGAACGTGTGTTCGCGTTTGCGCCAGTCCTCGTCGGCCATCGCGGCCACGCGCTCCGCAGTGAAAGTGCCGGTGAGAATGCCGGACTCCATGGGGCTGTAGCAGATCACTCCGGTGGCGTGCCGGGCAGCCCACGGCAGCTCCGCTCCAGCCGCCCTGCGGTTGATCAGGGAGAATGGCGGCTGCAGCGCGTCGACGTGGCCGACGGCCTCACAGCGGGCGAGCAGGTCGGGGTCGAAGTTGGAGACCCCGATGGCTCTCGCCTTGCCCTCCTCGCGCAGCCTCACCATCTCCGCCCAAGCCTCCTCTACCGGGTTGCCCTGGTCGTCAGGCCAGTGGATCTGGAACAAGTCGACGGTCTCGATGCCGAGGCGGCGCAGCGAGTCCACGATGCCATGCCGGACGGTGTGCGGCGTGACGATGCACTGCGGATCGCGCAGTGGGCCAGCCGCGTCCCACTCCAGGCCGCACTTGGTGAAGATCAGCGGCCGGGCGGCGGCGGGCAGAGCCCGCACGGCCCGGCCCACGACCTCCTCCGAGTGCCCCAAGCCGTAGATCGCCGCCGTATCGATCCAGTTCACGCCCAGGTCGACGGCGCGGTGAATCGCCGCGATCGAGACGTCGTCGTCCTGCGGGCCCCAGCCGAACGCCCAGCCGCCGCCGCCGACGGCCCAGGAGCCGAAACCGACCGTGGTGATCTCGAGGCTGCTCGTCCCGAGCGCGCGCGTGGGAAGTGACATCGTGTGCCTCCAGCGGAAGTGGTCGGCGGCCTTCCGCCGACAGGGGTCAGGTCAGGTCGTCGGCGAGCGTGTAGCGCAGGGGCCGCCGCTCCGTCTGAGCTGAGTCGGTGGAATAGACGACGAGCTCGGTCAGCGGCGGCGCGTACACGTGGACCGTCACGAGATCGTCGTCGGTCGTGTTGGCGAGCTGATGAATACCGTGGCGATCGACGCCGGTCCAACCGCCGGGCCGCACACGCTCCTCGGCGAGAAGCTCGACCGGACCGGTGCCGGCGGGCCTGCCGGCGGCCGGCACGAAGATCCTCGAGGTGAGCTCGCCGCCGTGCACGCTGATGGCGTTGAGCGAGCCGGCGTGGTCGTGGATCGTGGACTCGTGCCCCTGCCTCCAGCACAGCACGAGGAGCTCGAACGCCGGCGTGCGGCAGACCAGGTTGCGGGCATAGGTGTTCGCGGCAAAGCAGGTGCGGCTCGCGATGAGCCCGTCGGAGAGCCGCACCCGGTGAGCAAGGTCCATGAGCCGCTCGTGGGTGAGCGAGCTCACCGGCTCGCGGCCCATCTCGATCATGAATTCGTCAAGGCTGAGATGCGGACCGTGTGCGTTCATGGGCCGGGCGTACCCGCGCCCTGCAGGCGCGAAACGCCCGGCAGGCCGGAGGGCGGCGTGTGCGCGCGGGAATGTCACGCCCGTGATGTGAAAGATCGGCTGAGTGGGCATGCGGCGCGACCGCGCCGCGAGGGACTCAGCCTCAGCCGTAGCCGCTGCTGCGCTGCGGGGCGCCGCATGACGGGTCCGCGAGAGACCCGTTGCGCAGGAAGCTGCCGAAGGTCTGGCGCACCTCCTTGGAGCCACAAGAGGGGCAGCACTTCTGCTTCTCTTTCACGGCGCCGCGTGTGACCAGCTGGAAGGCATGCTCGCACGAACGGCACTTGAGGTCGACGATGGCCATCAGATGACTCCTACCTCTTCGCGTACCAGGGAGAACACCCGGCAGGCTTTGGTGCAGGCACCGCAGTCGGTGCAGAGCTCGTGATCGATGCGCGGCGCCGAGAAGATGTCGTCCTGGATGATGGCGCCCACAGGGCAGCTGCGGACGGCGGGGCAAGGATGATTCTGGGGACAGGCGTGGACGTTGACCTCGATCATGCGGACTCTCCCGTTGACGTTACGTTTATGTGGCGATGCCGGCCGGCTCAAGGGCATGCGCGCGTTGAGCGAGCTCGTGGCCGAGGATCTCGTCGATGAGGGCGCAGGCCTCGGACAGGCGCGGGTCGAGGACTTCCCAGAGGACGCGCCCGCCCTGCCGTGATCGTTTGACCAGGCCGTCGCGCTGCAAAACTGCGAGATGCTGTGAGACGTTCGGGCGGCTCACCTCGAGCAGCTCCGCCAGCTCGCTGGGCGTGCGTGGCGCGTCGCAGAGATGGTGCATGAGCTCGTGCCGCGTGGGGTTGGCGAGTGCGGCGAACACGGCGGCGTGGATGGCGTATCGTTGGCGGTCATCATTCATGACGCCATTGTATCCAAGTTTCGCAATTTCGCAACATGGAAATTACCTGGACAGGCGATGCTCCGGTCGTGGAGGCTGGGGCTGTGGAAAGGAATCAAGCATGGAGATGAACATCTACTTCCCCGGCGGCAAGCGCGTGTACGCGGACTACGGGGGGTTCACCATCGAGACCGACCAGCCGGCGCGCGGTGGCGGCGACGACTCCGCGCCGGCGCCCTTCGACCTCTTCCTCGCCTCCATCGGTACCTGCGCGGGCATCTTCGCTCTCGGCTTCATGCAGCAGCGCGGCATCGACCCCAAGGGCTCCAAGCTCACGATGCGCCCTCAGTTCGACCCGCAGGTCGGCCTCATCACGAACATCGACCTCGAGCTTGAACTGCCCGCCGGCTTCCCTGAGAAGTACCAGGCCGCCATCGTCAACGCGATGAACCTCTGTTCCGTGAAGAAGCATCTGCACCAGCCGCCGGCGTTCAACGTCACGACGGTCACCGCCTGATGGCCGACGCCTTCGACCCACAGCACGCCGAACGCCTCGGGGATCCGGCCCGTCTGGAGGCTCTCCCCCGAAGCGCCGTAGTGTCACTGCTCCGCCTGGACGGCGCCGAGACCGTGGTGGACTACGGCGCCGGCACCGGCGTCTACACGATCGGTGTGGCGCAAGCGGTGCCCGGCGGCCGCGTCGTGGCCGTCGAGGCGCTGCCGCGGCTGGCGCAGATGCTGCGCGAGAAGATCACGCCGGACCTCGCCGGCAGGCTCGAGGTCGTCGAGACCGACGCGAACGCCGTGCCGCTCGCCGACGGCGCGGCCGACCGCGTCGTCATGGTCGACGTGCTCCACCACCTGTACGACCAGCCGGGCGCCCTGGACGAGGTCGTCCGCCTTCTGCGCCCCGGCGGGCTCTTCGTAGTCCTCGACTGGGGCGACCGTGAGCGGCCCGTCGGCCCCCCGCTCGACCATGTCCTTGGGCTCGCTGCGGTCCGCGGCATCATCACGGAGATGGGACTCGAGGAGGTCGAGGCACACGAGCCGGGCACGGATCTCCCGTACCACCTGGCGCTGGTGGCATCCAAAAGGTAGCCGCCGCTGGGCACCAGGCGGCACGCGCGCCGGCGTGCCGCGTCCGGGCGTCCCGCGTCCGGGTTCGCTCGCTCAATTCCCGTGCGCTGGGGAAAGACTGGAGCAAAGCGAAGCGGGCAGCCTGGGGCGCTTGCTAGCGAGAGCCCCCGCTCGGCTCGCCGGAGTCCGATCCAGAGCCGCCGGGCCCTCCGGAGCCGCCTGCGCCCGTGCGCCCGGTGCCCGCGCCACCGCTCGAGCTCCCGGGGGCGGACGCGCTGCCCGAGCCGCCGCCGGTTGCTGCCCCGCCGGCGTTTCCGCTGCCCGTGTCGCTACTGGCACCTCCAGACGGGGATGTGTCCGCGTTCGCTCCGCCTTGGGCGTCGGACTGGCCGGACGGTTTGGGGCCGGGCCCTGCCGCGTCGGCGCTCGCTCTCGGACCGCTGCCCCACCTACCGGCGTCTGCTCCGAGCTGCCTTCTCGCAGTCTGGTCGCGCTGCCCCTGTGGGCTGCCCATGAGAGGCGAGCCTTGGCTCAGACCGTGCCCCTGGTCGGCGCCGCCGCCCCTGGCGGGCGCCTGGATGGCGGACGTCTCCGACTGGAAGCCGCCGACATCGTGGACGACTGGCGTCAGTTCGTGGACAGCCGCAGCGCCCCCCGTGGCGAGGGCTACGGTGGCGACGATGGCCGCCGCCTTCACGCCGAGCGCGCCGCTGATCTTGGCCAGCACTCCCGCTGCGGGGACGGCTGCCGCCGGAGCAGCCACGGGCACGGCCGCCGCAGCTATCGGCGCCAGCCCCGCCAGAGACGGCGGCATCTGCAACGCCTGCGGTACGGACAGGGTCGGCAGATAGGCGGCGAGCCCTGCGACAGGGATCGCCCCACCTGCGGGAACGGCCTCGCGAAACGCCTTCCTGAAGGCCGCTCGCGAGCGGTGCAGCAGCACCCTCGCCGTCGCGCTGGTCACCTCCATCGCACCGGCGATCTCGACGGTGTCGAGTCCGTGCAGGTCCTTGAGCACGAGGGCGGTGCGGTAGCGCGGCGTGAGGCTCCCGAGAGCCGTCTCAACGGCGCGCGTCATCTCGGCGGCGGCGAAGCCGTCCGTGGCCGAGGCAAGCTCGCCGGCCGCTTCAAGCGGCGCCGTCGGCCTCACGGCTCTCCGCCGCAGATGGTCGTAGCACGCGTTCACGGCAACTCTGTAGAGCCAGGGCTGCGGGTCGCGCAGGCCCTTCTCGTCGGGGGGATGGGTGAAAGCCCGCAGGAAGACCTCCTGCGTGATATCGGCGGCGTCGTCGCGGTTGTCGACGATGCGCGCGGCCAAGTTGTAGATGCGGGCGTGGGAGTCCGCCCAGAGGCGCTCGAACCACTCGGGTCGGGCAGCGCCCGACCTGCTGTCCGCGCCTTCGATGTTGGCGGTCTGCTCGGACTCCATCCCGTTCCTCTCGGTGCTCGATTCATGTGCGCTCACCCGGTCCTGCCTTCGTCGTGCGAGTAGTGCTTTTCGCCCTGACTGGGGCGCTCCGGCGCCCCTGCGCCGGGACGAACGGCCGGCACCCGGCGGGAAGCCGTGGTGCCGGCCGGTCGCCCGCCGCGCGGTGCCTAGGCCGTGAGGCAGGAGCCGTCGTGGAGGTGCTGGCGGTCGTGCGCGCCGGTGCCGTTCCGCGCACCGTTCCGCGCACCGTTCTGGGCGCCGCTCCGGTTAGCGACGGTAGTGAGGCAGGAGCCGTCCTTGAGCTGCTGGCGATCCTGCGCCTGGGTGCCGCTGCCGGCGCCGTTGTTGGCGGCGACGGCGGTGGCGCAGCTCGCGTCCTTGAGCTGCTGACGGTCCTGCTGGCGCGTCGCCGCGCCGGCGGTGGCCACGCTGGTGACGACGACGACGGCGGTGGCCAGAACGATGAAGGGCTTGACGAGCTTCATGGGGTTCCTCCTTGAGGATTTGTTGACGCTTTGCACCTCTTACAACGCGGTGGAGCGCTGAGCGTTACACCTCGTCTTACAGATTCGAGTATGCGCGGAGCCTTCGAAGAACCTGTGAAGAGGTTCTGCGCAGGTCGTGAAGCCGGCGCCGGCAGCCTCTTGGAGGCTGCCGGCGCCGGCTTGGCGCAGGTCGAGCAGACGGGACCCGCTACGTGCGGGCCGTGCGGCTCAGAGGCTGCCCAGCAGCCGCGTGAAGGCGCGCAGGTGGTTCTCGCTGGCGCGCTGCAGGTTGCCGTAGACGGCCTTCAGGTCGGCGCGGTCGGTGGCGGCGCTGCGCACCTCGAGGTCGGCGATGTCCTTCTTCTCGATGGTCACGCCGGCTTGCAGGGCCCCTGCCAACGACTGCTGACCTTGGGCGGTGAGGTCCTTGTAGAGCTGGGTGAAGACCGGGTCGGTGAAGACGCCGGGGACGTCTGCGCCGACGGGATCGGTCACCGAGTAGATGTCCAGCAGCCGCTTGATGGCGGCCATGTGCTGGCTCTCCGCGCGGGCGATGTTGTCGAAGACGCGCACGTCGTACCTGTCGCCCAGCAGCGTGTACACGTCACGGGCGAGCTTCTCCTCCTCGCGCATGTACTGGAGGCCGGCGGCGTCGGCGGCCGTGAGCGGCTTCGAAGGGTCGGACGCCGGATGCGTCGTGGCCGTACCTTGACCGCCGCCGGGACCGCCGGGACCAGGGCCCTTGGCGGCGGCGTCGCTGACGCCGACATGAAAGGCCACGGCGGTCGTCAGGACGGCGGCGGCGAGTGCCGCCACGGCGATGACGCTCAGGATCTTCTTTCTCATCTCAGCTCTCCTTGTGTGGTGGAAGGGTCGCGGCACGTGCTGTGCACCCCTTACTACGCAGCGGGACCGCGGACGTTACACATGCGGGGGGACGTCGAAGGTCTGAAGGCTGGCTGGGTGCCGGCGTTTCGGGCAGCGCGGCGGCCATCACTGCTGCAGCCGCGTCTCCAGCCAGGCGCGCACGTCCTCGGGAGTGAATCCATAGGCGTCCTTGATCTCCGAGATCGGCTTGCCGAGCTCCCCTGCCGGCACGCCGAACGCGGCCGTGAGCTCCTCGGCGGGGATGCCAGTAGCGTCAGCGATCTCCTGGAGGGTCGTGTTGCCCTTGACCAGCGAGGTGTCGAAGGCGCTGCCGCCGGCGGACCCGCTCTGCGCCTTGGCCTCGGCCAGGCCGGGCTGGCGCCACTGGAAGTCGCCGGCCAAAGTGGCACCGCCGACGATGGCGACCAGCACGGCGGCCACGACGGCGGTGGAGGCGAGGGCGGAGAAGCGCTTGCGGGCCGGGGCCTGCACGGTCAGGGCGCCCTTCACGGGACAGGCATTGACGCACTCGTTGCACGAGATGCATTCGGCGCTCGTGACCACGTGGCTTGTCGCCACGTTCACGTTCATCATGCAGGCCTTGTCGCAGCGGCCGCAGTCGATACAAGTCGAGGCGTCACGCCGGATGCCGAGGACGCTGAAGCGCGAGAACAGGGCGAGCAGCGCTCCGGCGGGGCAGAGGTACTTGCAGAAGAAGCGGTCGTAGAGCAGCGAGCCGGCGAGCGCGACGAGGAGCACGATGAAGCCGACGAGGTAGGTCGTCAGCAGGTCGCCGGACGTGAGGTGCGCCCACGCCACCCAGGGGTCGTAGGGGCGCAGCACCAGCTCGGCCGCCTGCCAGGTCCAGACGGCGAAGACGGCGAGCACCACGTACTTGAGGTAGCGCGCTACGCGGTCGACGGACAGCGGTACGGCGAAGCGCCGCCTAAGGAGCTTGCGGCCGGCGGCGCCGAAGATCCCCTGCAGCGTGCCGAGCGGACAGATCGTGCCGCAGAACGACCGCCGGTAGATCAAGGCCATCACGAGCATGCCAGCCAGCAGGATCACCGAGCTGGCGGCGGTGTGCTTCAGGAAGCCGTCCCCGATGAGCAGCGAGTAGAGCGTCTCCAGGCCGCCGAAGGGGCAGAGGAAGTCGACGCTCGCCAGGCGGCCGGAACCGCTTCCCGTCTGGTGAGCGGTGACGATCACGGTCGTGCCGGCGAGCACGATCCCCAGGACGATCCAGCGGACCCATCGCGCCCTCTGCCTGCTCGCCTTGTCTGCCTTCGCCATCGTCCGTCCCCCGAGGTGTGATCTGTCGCCGCCGCAAGCCAGCTGCGGTTACCGTGCCGCAACAGAGTGTACGGGCGAGTTGTGAATCACCTCTGAATAGGTTGTGGGGAAGTTGTGAGGCGCGGCGAGCGGCAGGAGAGAGGAGCGTGGCCCCGCCGGCCGGGGGAGGCGTCTCGTGCGTGCGCCACAGGATCGCGCAGGGCGTGCCGGAGTGCTCTGTCGTGGGAGTCCTGGCCCCAGAACGTTGCGACCCTGGCCGTCCATCCCGCGCTCTCGCGGGCGCGCAGCGCGTCGGCCGGCGAGGCTTCCGCGCCGTCTGGCGCTGCCCAGCCGACTGTGGCTGCGGACGTCGTCGTTCAGGCCAAGAAGCCGGGCGGCTCGGCCTTTAGGATGGTCGGGATGGCCATACGTGACGCCAGCGACGCGTACTCGCGCAAGTACCGGAACACGATCAAGAGGACGTGATCATTCCGTACCCGGCTCGAGGATCTCGCGAGGGATGAGTGTCGCGCCTGCTCCGTCGCAAACGGCGCCACGCAGGCGTCTCAGTGCTGGCAGGCGCCCTCGAGCCCGACCACAGGAAGGCCGCCCTGGATGAACGCGCGTATGGTGGTCTGCACGTCGGCGCCGACGCCTGCGTGCACTGCGATACCGACCTGGTTGAACCCCATCAGCGGACGTCCGCCGATGCCGTCCACGACGATGGCGTCGACGTTGTGCTCGGCGAGCAGCAGGACCGGCGCCATGCAGCCGCCCTCGGTGTGCGGGGCGTTGTGGAGGATCTCCACCTCGCCCACCTTGCCGTCGGTCACGTCGACCATTGTGAAGCAGTCGCAGCGGCCGAAGTGGCCGGAGCGACGAGCCTGGAGGCCGCCGGGAAGTTCGGACGGGATGGCGATGCGCGTCTTCGTGGTGATCTCTTCGGTCATGGCTCTCTCACTCTCGCTTGTTGATCAGTCGGCACGTCGTTCTCTGCCCGGCCGCCGCCACGGCCGCCCCGGTGATGACCACCGCCGGCGCCGCAGCCCCGGCCTCGCCCGCCGCGACCCATCCCGCAGCGCCCTGCTGGATCCCAGCAGGTACCCACATCGGGCGACGCGCACGAGGGGCATGCGGCAGCCGGTCCCGCATCGCTGGGGGCGGTCCACATGGCGCCGCAGGCCGAGCAACAGAGCCGCCGCCGCTCGACTCGGTACTGGCCGCCGCCGATAAGGATGGCCTTGCCGCCCACGAGAGCTTCCGCGACCGTGGCGCGCCCGCGTTCCAGCACACGTCCCACGGTCTGTCGCGACACGCCCATCGCCGACGCCGCTTGCTCGTGACTGAGGCCCTCGAGATCGACGAGGCGGATGGCCTCGAGCTCGTCGACGGTCAACGGCAACTGCTCGAGCTCGCGACCGGGGACGCCGGCGGGCTTGAAAAGCGTCACACGAGGCACGCCGCCTACCGCACGCTCAATCGGCGGGCGCGCCACTGACCATCTCCAAAGTTATTAGCATATGCTCATTGTAGTCGGGCATGACCGCGGATTCAACGCGTGGACGCGTCGTCCGGCAGGGTCGGCTCGGCGGGGCCCGGCCCCGGGGGCAGGGCACGGGGCGCCGAAGAAGAGCCGGTCGTCTCGATGACATTCACGTTCCTCGGGAGCTCCGACGGGTCCGGCGGATCGAGCCGCAGGTACGCGCTGCCTATTCGTCGTGCAGGCTCGCTGCGGCTCAGCGCCAGACGCAGCGCGGCCCGGCGAAGCAGCGGCCGCGTCAGCCCCTCAGCATCGCGCAGATCCTGCGCAACGTACGCGCCGACCGCGATCAGTGCCCGGGTCGTGGTGCGCCCGCCGAGGCTGCTCTCGCGGCCCCGGGCGCCGTCCTTGCGACGGCCGCGGCCTGGCCCGGTGCCGTCACATGCCGGCCCACCGCGCCGCTGCCGACGGTTCCTGGGCCTTTCGTCTCCGTTCATGGCTACTTCCTTCTTCCTCAGGCCCAGTGACCGCTCACGGTGGGAGCCTCTACTGCTGTCAGCTCGCCACGCTTGAGAGCGGCCAGCGCGTCGTTCACGCTGATCCCGTTGCCTGTCTGGTAGATGGCGATGTTCGCGGCAGCGAGGACCTTGTGCGCGTTGGGGCCGACGTTGCCGGTGATGACCGCCTCCGCGCCTTGCGACGCCACGGTGCTGCCGGCTTGCACGCCGGCGCCGCCGCTGGCGTCCACGTTGGCGGCGTTGTCGTGAGCGCGCCACTGGCCGGTCTCCGTGTCGGCGACGATGAACCAGCGGGCGCGGCCGAACCTTGGGTCAACCAGGGAGTCGATATCGTTGCTCTGCGCACTGATGGCTACCTTCATGATCTCTCCTTCTCTCGATTCTCAGCGGTGGCGGATGCCGCCACGTAGAACGATCGATCTTCGTGGGTGTGTAACTCCAGGGCGCCTTCGGCAACGAGCGCGGTGGCCGCCTTGAGCGCTTCGCCGTGGTGGATCCCCAGGCCGGCGGCGATGTCGGCCACGGTGCAGGGACGGCGCGAGAGCAGCGCCAGGATGTCCGCGCGACCCGCGACTCGGTCGGCGCCGCTAGGCGCGGTGTCGGCGATCACCTCTGCGTTGGGTGTGAAGAGTCGGGCGAACGCCTGCAGGGAGCCGGCCGAGACCGGCGCCACGAATGACTCCGCCGGTGGGCGCACCGCGGTGTTCAGCTGGATCCGGGCGGGGGCGGTGCGCGCCGCCAGCTCCGCGAGCCGCTCCACTTCGGCCAGTATCCCCGTGACGCCGGCGAGCAGCATGACCTCGAGCCATACCTGCCCGCGATAGCTCTTGCGGAACGCGATGATCCCATCGACCACATCGTCGAAGCGGAGCGTCCTGTGGGGACGGTTGATGAGCTGGAACAGGCCGTCGTCGGGAGCGTCGAGCGACGGTAGCACGATGTCGGCGTCGGCCAGTCCGCGGCGTACGGCCGGGCGGCCGAGCAGCGATCCGTTGGTGATGACCGCCACCGGCACGCTTGTGAGCTGCTTGATGCCGGCGATCACGTCACCGATGCCCGCATGCAGGGTCGGTTCGCCCGACCCGGCCAGAGCGATGACGTCGGGCTCGGACTCGAGCCTGGCGCGAACCTGGGCCACGGCGTCCGACGGGTCGACCCAGCGCTGCCGGCGCACCGTCTTGAGCGTGGTCCGACCGAGCTGGCAGTAGACGCAGTCGTAGGTGCAAGTCCTCAGAGGCACCAGGTCCACGCCGAGGGAGCGCCCCAATCGGCGTGATGGCACCGGCCCGTAGACAAGCTGCTCTGCGCCGACGGCTTCGGACATCGCCTACCTCAGCTCTCCTCGGTCGCAGCGACGCGATGATCGGGACGCTCGGTCAGTGTCAGCAGCGGTTCGATCGCGGCCGAGAACGCCTCTGCCGTCGGCGATCCGGCGAACGCTTGCACGTGAGGCACGCCGCGCTCCCCGGCCAGCACCACCGCTGGATCCATCGGGATGCGACCCAGGAACGGCACGCCGGCGTCGGCGGCCATGGTCTCGGCGCCGCCGCTCAGGAAGATATCGGTGGTCTCACCGCAGTGCGGGCAGACGAAGCCGCTCATGTTCTCGATCACGCCGAGCACCGGCAGGTCGAGCGCCTTGCAGAAGCCCAGCGCTTTGCGCACGTCGCTCACAGCGACGCGCTGTGGCGTGGAGACGATCACGGCCCCGGCGCCCGAACCGAGCAGCTCGACCAGGGCCAGCGCTTCGTCACCGGTGCCGGGAGGAGCGTCGACGACGAGGCAGTCGAGATGGCCCCAGTCGACGTTGGCCAGCATCTCGCGGATCGCCGAGTACTTGCGCGGCCCGCGCCAGATGACGGCAGCGTCGTCCTCGGGCAGGAAGAACTGGATTGACATGGCCCACAGGTTCTCGCTCACCTTCGCCGGGGCAATGCCGCCGGCGCGCCCCGGCTGAGGCGCGTAGTCGAGCCCCAGGAGGCCCGGTACGCTGGGGCCGTGGAGGTCGACGTCGAGCAGACCGACGCGCCGCCCGGCGTCCGCCAGCGCCGTCGCCAGGTTCACGGCCACGGTGCTCTTGCCCACCCCGCCTTTGCCCGACAGCACGAGCAGCTTGTGGCGGATGAGCAGCATGCGGACCTCGAGCTCGTCCTGCTGCCGGCGGGGGTCGCCCTCGGCGTGGGCGCAACCCGGGTCGTGCTTGCCGCCCGCCGGTCCTTGGGTCATTTGGCCTTCACGCACCGCGCACCTCTCCTTCCAGGGACGGCGAGAGCGAGGTGCTCGCGGCTTCCCACAGCTTCGTGATCTCGGCCGCGGCGCGGCCGCCATAGTTGATGACGTCGGTTCCTGTCACCTGGGCGTGCGTCACCGCGGGGTCATAGTCGACGGTGGCCACGAACGCCGCGCCGGCGGCGGAAGCTTCGGCGGCGATCTGTGCGCCGAGCTCCGGGTTGATGTCCGCCTTGTTGATGCAAACGGCGAACGACGGCCGGAACTGCCGCACCACCTGCAGCACGCGGTCGAGGTCGTGACGCCCCGAGACCGTCGGTTCGGTGACCGCGAGCACCAGATCAGCGCCGGCAAGCGAGGCGATCACGGGGCAGCCGATGCCCGGAGAGCCGTCGACGATGACGAGGGGGAATCCCTGCTCCTCCGCTACCCGGCGGGCCGCGTTGCGTACCAGCGTCACGAGCTTGCCCGAGTTGTCTTCGGCGACCCCGAGTCGCGCGTGTACCAGCGGTCCGAAGCGCGTCTCCGAAACCATCCATGCACCGTTGACGACCGGTTCCATGTGGATGGCGTCGGCGGGGCACACCCGCCGGCAGAGCTCGCAGCCTTCGCAGGCGATTGAGTCGACCGAGTAGGTGTCGTCGGCGGCGCCGAGCACGGCCGCGAAGCGGCAGACCTCGGCGCAGCGCCCACAGGCGGTGCACGCCGCGGCATCGATGACCGCCTGCCGGCGACCGCTGAACTCGTGCTCGCTCCCGAGCTTGGGGTCGAGTACCAGGTGCAGGTCGGCGGCGTCGACGTCGCAGTCGGCGAGAACGGCGCCTCCGGCCAGAGCCGCGAAGGCGGCTACGACGCTTGTCTTGCCGGTGCCGCCCTTGCCGCTGATCACGACCAGTTCGCGGATCTGCTTCACGAAACCACCTCGTGCTTCTGCGCGGCGACGCTGATGCGGTCCCACGCCGCGCTCAGCGTCTGCTCCAGGCCGCCGACCGCGTCGAGCAGCAGCTCACCGCGCGAATACGCCTCGGCGATCCGCCGGTCATTGGGAAGCTCGAGTACGATCTCGATGCCTTCGGCGGCGCAGAAGGAATGCACGCGGTCGTCTCCCAGATCGGCGCGGTTGATGGCGACGACGCAGCGCAGTCCCAGCGCGCGAACCATGCCGACGGCGAGCTTGAGGTCATGGAGACCGAACGGTGTCGGCTCCGTCACGAGAACGACCAGGTCGGCGCCGCGCACTGACTCGATCACCGGGCAAGACGTACCCGGCGGGGCGTCGACAATCACCACATCGACGCTGTCGTCGCCGGCCGCCGCCAGCGTGGCCCGAGTCGTCGGCACGGCTTTGGCCTCGCCGACTGTGAGCACTCCGGTCACCAGCGGGAACGCCGGCCGGCCGGGGAGCGTCACCGTGCCGTGCTCGACCACACCAGTATCACGGCCCTCTTCGTGGATGGCTTTCTCCGGACAGAGCAGTTCACAGGCCCCGCAGGAATGGCAAAGCTCGGGGAACGCCAGGACCGTCGAGCCGATGACGGTGATGGCGTGGAAGGCGCACACCTCGGCGCACACGCTGCAGGCGGTGCAGCGCGCGTCGTCGACCACGGGCACCGAGGCGCGCACCGGCTCGCGGCGTTCGATGGCGGGGTGCAGAAAGAGGTGGCAGTCCGGCTCCTCGACGTCGGCGTCGAGGAGCCGGACTGCCACGCCGCGAGCGGCGAGCAGCGCCGCGAGGTTGGTCGCGAGCGTCGTCTTGCCGGTGCCGCCCTTGCCGCTGGCGATGGCGATACGCATCGCCTCATACCTCCGCAAGCGCGAGTGCGCCATACGAGCAGTCGTTGACACACAGGCCGCAACCGTTGCAGAGCGGCGGGTCGATCACCGCGGTCTCTTCGAGGGTGATCGCATCTCGCGGACACGTATCGACGCACACGCCGCAGGCAATGCAGGACCCGGACCTGGCGACGATAGCCACCGTGCGCGCTCGGGCAACCACGGCCGGCGCGCTGGCGGGCACATTCGCCACGGGTGCCGGCGCGATGACGGCGGCCGCCAACCCCCGTGCGAGGCCGGCGCCACCAGCGGGGCCAAGGGTCGCGCCGCGCCCGCTGCCGTCGCGACAACGCTGGCGCATGCCTTGGCCGATCCCTTGACCACGGCCGCCTCCGCGACCGCTGCGTGCTGCATGTCCGCCCATATCAGCTTCGCGTCGCCGACTCGAGGCGATCCAGACGCTCAAGCGCCTGCGCGAGCATGCCCTCGACGCGCGCCAGCGGGTCCGGCGCGTCGCCCATCGCGGCCATCGCCTGAGCGTCGGCCTGCGCGGCCCGTTGCCGCTCGGTGAGCCCGGTGGCGTAGAACTGGTTTCTCTTGCCACGACCGCCGCCGCGGCCTGGGGATGGGGCCGCGTCGCCGCAGAAGCCGCGTCGGCCGCCCGTCATCGGGCCATCGCCCGTCGGTTCTGTGCCGTTTCTCCCTGGCATGTCTCCTCCTTTGGAGCACGGTGGCTAATGAGCCGCCGCTTGGTAGTTATGAGCATATGCCCATATTACGCTTGTGGCGGGAGAATGCAAGCGCTTCACTGGAGTACGATCACCGAAGCCCAGCGGATTCACCGCCCAGAGGCGCATTGAAGACGGCCCCGACCATGACGATAGAGAAGGATGGAAGGCCATGAGCACTGCCGATGTCGACGACTGGATCCGCGACGTGAAAGCTCAGCCTGGGTCCGCCGCGATCGGCATGATCCTTGCTCATCAAGGCATCGTGCGCGGCACCTCGAGATCAGGCGAGCCCGTGCACCGGATGATGCTGAGCGCCGACAGAGACCGGCTGGAAAGCGCGCTTGCCGAGGCGAGGACCTGGCCGGGCGTCTTCGCCGTGCGCGGATGGGTGAATGAAGGATCGCTCGCTGTCGGCGACGACATCATGAAGGTGCTTGTGGCCGGAGACATCCGCGACAATGTCTTCGCCGCCCTCCAGCGGCTCGTGTCGCTGATCAAGAAGGAGGTGCTGTCGGAGTCGGAGGCGCGCTGACCCGACAGGCCTGCGCGTTGGCCGACAGCGGCCCTTGAAAGCTAGGTTCCAAGAGAGGAGCACGATGTACACATGTGCCGAGTGCAGACGAGTCGCCTGCGGTTCCGGAGACGCCGAGGCCTACCCCCGCGACTGTCCCTCGCGCGAGCCGGGCCGAGATGAGTTGCTCGCCCTCTATCAGGACGGCCGGGATCGGCACCTCGCGCGCAACGCGGCTTTGGTGGAGGCGCACGGCTACTGCCGCCTCACGCGGATCGAGGAGATCATGGACTTCGCGCGCCGCTGCGACTACTCGCGGCTGGGCATCGCCTGCTGCGTCGGCCTGCTCCGCGAGGCCGTCGTCGTCAGCCGCATCCTGAGAGCCAACGGCTTCTCAGTCGACTCAGTCGCCTGCAAGAACGCTGCGCTGCCCAAGGAGGAGCTGGATCTGGCCGAGGAGGACAAAGTCACGCCGGGCGAGTTCGAGGCGATGTGCAATCCCATCGGCCAAGCGCGGGCTCTCGCGCGCGCGGGCACGGAGCTCAACCTGCTGCTTGGCCTGTGCGTCGGCCACGACAGCCTGTTCATGAAGCACTCCGTGGCGCCGGTCACCGTGCTCGCCGTCAAGGACAGGGTGCTGGGCCACAACCCTTTGGCGGCGATCTACCTCGCCGACGGCTACTACCACGACAGGCTGTTTCCGGCGGAGGGCGGCGCGGATGACGGGGCCGCCGGCTGACGCGTCTCTGCGGGGGCCCTCGAGCTCGAGGCGCCGGCTCGCCTACCGAGCGCCCGGCCGGCGTTCGCCGCGGTGCAGAAACGTCTCGCGGCTCACCTGCTCCGTCCATCCGCCGCGCGTGCCCAGCCGCACGTCAAAGCCGTCCACGTAGGGCTTGATGTCCAGCAGCGGCGTGCCGTCGAGCACGTCAAGGTCTTCCACGAGCAGCTCGTCGCCGCGGCGCTCCACCAGCCGCACGACGCTGAGACCGAGCGGGTTGGGGCGTACCGGCGCCCGCGTGGCGAAGACGCCCCGTGGAACGTCGTCGAGAAACGGCACCACCTTGAGCGGCGACGGACCGGCGACTGAGCCGGCGAGGTCGGCAGCGCGGTGGAGCCAGTAGATGAGATACAGGTGGGAGAAGCCCTCCACGTCGTCCAGCGCCTCGGCATACTGGGGGAAGACCTCCACGCGGCCGGGGCTTCCTTGAGCGCAGACCGGCTGAATGGGCGTCCGCTTCGGTTCGTGATGCTCGCTGTGGATGATGCCGACGGGATCCAGTGTGAGCCTCTCCATTGTCGCCTCCGGCTTGACCTTGGTGAGACATCATCATATACATATAGTCATGCAAATGAATGACGAAGCGACGGCGCCGATCCCCGAGGAGCTCTGGTCACTGTTCCGCATGCACGCCGAGCTCTGCAAGGCGCTGGCCAACGAACACCGCCTGGCCATCTTGAACGCTCTGAGCCCCGGCGAGATGTGCGTCGGCGATCTGGCTGTCGCCCTGGGGCTGCCGATCCACAACGTCTCGCAGCACCTGAGGGTCCTCAAGGAGCGCATGCTCGTGCGCCCACGCAAGGAGGGCAAGACCGTCTATTACTCGATCACGAACCCCAAGTTCATCGAAGGATGCACGGTGATCAGGCAGGCGCTCATCGAGCAGCATCAGGCCGCCGGGCGTTCGCTTCTTGCGGCTGAGCTGCTCGACGCCCTGCAGCATTCGTCGGTCAAGACGCCTGCCGTCTAGCAGGTCGATCCCGTTCTGCGGGCTCTGCTCGCGTCGCCGCCGGGCGCACGAGCGAAGCGCCCCGAAAGGAGCAAGACATGGAGATCGAGGAGCTCGAGGACGTTACTGCCGATGCCGTCGCCGATGCGCGCGGAAGCGCCTGCCCTGGCCCGCTGCTCGAGGCCAAGCAGAGCATCGGCTCGGTGAAAGTCGGCGAGATCGTCGAGATCCGCTCGAGCGACCCCGGCTCTCGCGATGATATCCCCATTTGGGCCGAGAAGGTGGGTCACGAGTACCTCGGCGCGCTTGTTGCGGAGGAAGGATACGACCGCATCTTCGTGCGCCGCGGCAAGTAGTCTGCGGCGGCTGAAGTGCGGATGCATGGCGAGTCAGACCTTGAGTGAGAGCTCTGCCCACAGCGGTCAGCCCAAGATCCTGATCTTGGCCACGGCGACGTGCGCCTATCCGGCCGCCGACGCCACCGGCCAGGCCCACCTGCACTATCCCGCCAACACGTTCATCCTGCGGGTGCCATCGCCGGTGCTCTTCCCTGACGAGTTCTACTATCGCTGCTTCGACCAGGGCGTGGGCGGCATCCTCGTCATGTCGTGCGGGCACGAGTGCCCGTACATCGGCGCTTTCGAGAAGCTTCTGGCGCGCCTGGACCGCGTCAAGCTTGGGCTCAAGGAGCGCGGCATCTCTCCCGACCGGCTGCGCCTGAGCGCTGTCTGCACGGTGTGCACCAAGCCGTTTCTCAAGGAGATCGCGGAGATGAACGCGCTGCTGGAACGCGAGCCCGAGGCGGCCACGGCGTGAAGATGCCCGACAGCTACGATGTGCTCGTGATCGGCGCCGGGATCGCCGGCATGCAGTCCGCACTTGACCTGGCCGACCAGGGTTTCTCCGTCGGCCTCGTCGAGCGCGACCCGAGCATCGGTGGCGCCATGATCGGCCTGAGCAAGGTGTTCCCCACCCTTGACTGCTCCAGCTGCATCACGACCCCGAAGATGGCGGCCGTCGCCCACCATCCCAACATCACGACCCTGACGTACACCGAGGTGGAGCAGGTGCGGCGCGACGGCGAAGCCTATCGCGCTATCCTGCGCCGCAAGCCCCGCTACGTGGTCGAAGAGGACTGCATCGGCTGCCGTCTGTGCGAGTATGCCTGCCCGGTCGAGGTGCCCGACGCCTTCGAGGGCGGCATGGGGGCTCGCCGCGCCGCCTACATCCCCTTCACCAACGCCATCCCCCAGACGGCTGTGATCGACCCTGACGAGTGCATCCTGTGCGGCCGCTGCGTGACCGCCTGCCCGACGGATGCCGTCGTGCTCGACCAGCAGCCCGAGATCGTCGAGGTCCTGGCTCAAGCGGTAGTTGCCACCACGGGGTGGAAGCTCACGCCGCTCGACGCCAAGGCGGAGTATCACGGCGGCGAGATCGCCAACGTGCTCTCCCCCACGCAGATGGAGCGGCTACTTGCGCCGCACGGGCCGTACGGGCGCGTGCTGCGGCCGTCCGACGGCAAGGCGCCGGAGTCGCTCGCCTACGTGCAGTGCGCGGGCTCTCGCGACCAGACCCTGGGCGTGCCGTACTGCTCCCGCGTGTGCTGCATGTACGCCATCAAGCAGGCGATGCTGCTGAGCGGCTCGCTGCCCTTCGCCGACATCACCATCTACTACATGGACATCCGCGCCTTCGGCAAGGGATACGAGGAGTTCTATCGCTCGGCCAAGGCCATGGGCATCGAGCTCGTCAAGGGCAAGGTGGCACGGCTGACGGAGCATGAGGATCAGGGCGTCATCGTGCGCGTGGAGCGCATCGACGAGTACGGTCAGGTCGAGGAGCGCAAGCACGACCTCGTCGTGCTCTCGCTGGGCATGCGCCCGGCCGAGGACCTCTCGCGGCTCGCGGCGCTTGAGACCGGCGAGGACGGCTTCGCCGAGGTCCCGCGTCCCAAGGACGCGCCTTGCCGAACCGCGCAGGCCGGCCTTTTCGTCGCGGGTACCGCCACCGGCCCGATGGACATCGTCGACACGATCGTCGAGGCCGGCGCGGCCGCCACCGAGGCGTCGCTCTACTTGCGTGCGCGGGGCGTGACCGGCTTGACCGGCCGGGAGAGCGTCGCCGCCGAGCCGACCGCCGAGCACGCTGCGCACGACGGAGTGGAGGTGCCGTCGTGAGCGCAAAGGAGGCACCGCCGCGCATCGGCGTGTACGTCTGCCACTGCGGCGGCAACATTTCGGACGTCGTCGACGTCCAGAAAGTCATCGAGGCGGCGGGCAAGCTCCCCGGAGTGGTGGTCGCCACGACCAACATGTTTATGTGCTCGGACCCAGGGCAGAACGCCATCCTCGAGGACGTCAAGAACGAAGGGCTCGACCGCGTCATCGTGGCCGCCTGTTCGCCCAAGCTCCACGAGACGACGTTCAGAAAGGTGCTCGAGCGTGGAGGGCTGAACCCGTATCTGCTCGAGCAGGCCAACATCCGCGAGCAGGTGAGCTGGGCGAGCGACGACCCCGCGACGGCGACGATCAAGGCGACGTCGCTGGTGGGCGCCGCCGTGGCCAAGGCGGCGCAGCTGCAGCCCCTGGAGCCGATCCGCGTCGACACCACGGCTCGCGCGGTCGTCGTGGGCGCCGGCGTGGCCGGCCTTCGTGCCGCGTGCGATATCGCGCGCGCCGGCATCGATGTCACGCTCGTGGAGCGCGGTGCGACGCTGGGCGGCAACGCTGCCGCGCTCGATCATCTCTTCCCAAACGAGGAACCGGCCGGCGAGGTGATCACCCGGCTCGTGGACAACGTCCTTGCCCAGCCGCGGGTGACGATCTTTACGGAGGCCACCGTCGAGACTGTGAGCGGCTATGTGGGCAACTTCGCCGTCACCGTCCGGCAGTCGCCGAGGGGCCTCGTGATCGACGAGGAGACGCGGCAGGGCGCAGCGGCGGCCGGCCGCTTCGTGCCTTTCGAAGGCTACGTGTTCGACGCGGCGTGCCGCGTCGATACATCCGCCGTCGATGCAGAGGCGTCGGCGAAAGCCGTCGAGATCGCCGCCGGCGCCGTGCTCGTGGCTACGGGCTTCGATCACTACGTCCCGCGCAAGGGCGAGTACGGTTACGAGCGGATCCCGCAGGTGGTGACGCTCCCCGATTTCATTCACTGGCTCAGCGCGGTGGAGCCGGGGGCAGGGCTGCCCGACTACGAGGGCAGCCCCGTCGCCGGCGTCGCCTTCATTCACTGCGTCGGGAGCCGTCAGGCTGACGGCGTCAACAAGCCGCAGCCCGACGGCCGTCTCAACGAGTACTGTTCACGCGTGTGCTGCACCGCCACGCTTCAGGGCATCTGCGATCTGCAGCTGAAGCGACCGGACGTGGCCACCTACGACTTCTACCAGGACATCCGCGCCTACGGCCGGGGCCACGAGGAGTACTACGAGCGCGCCTCCAAGGGCGGCACGGTGTTCGTGCGCTGGAGCGACCAGGAGCCGCCGACGGTCGCCAAGGCGAAGCCCGGTGACGGATCGGCGGCTCTCGTCAGCGCCCGGGACGGCCTCACCTGGGGCGAAGAAGTGGAGGCGGCCGTTGACCTCGTGGTGCTGGCCGTCGGCATGCAACCGGCGGACATCTCGTCGCTGATCGACAGCCTCAAGCTCCCGGTGGGCGCCGACCGCTTCCTGCAGGAGGTGCACCCCAAGCTGCGTCCCGTTGAACTTGCGGTCAACGGCGTGTTCGTCGCCGGGACGAGCCAGGGCCCCAAAGACATCACGGAGGCCGTGGCATCGGCGTCGGCGGCCGCGGCCAAAGCCACTGCGCTGCTCTCCGCGGGTCACGTGGAGCTCGACCCCTTCCTGGCGCACGTGGACGCGATGCGGTGTGAGGGCAACGGCGCCTGCGTGGCCGAGTGTGCCTACCCGGGCGCCGTCGAAGTGCACGACTACCCCGACGGCAGCAAGCGAGCCATTGTGAATCCGGCGCTGTGTTCCGGCTGCGGCGCCTGCGTCGCGGTGTGCCCCACGCGGGCCATCGACCTGGCCGGATGGACCCTTGACCAGTACGAGGCGATGGTCGACGCGATCCTCGCCGGCTCGGAGGCGCCCGCTCGATGAGTAAGTCGAAGGTACAGCGCGACGCACTGCGGGCGACGCTGAAGAAACTGCGAGAAGAACGCGGCGCGGCCGTGGGCGCGGCCATCGAGCGCAACAAGCTGCATCAGGCGGTGCGCAAAGAGGTGCGCGTCGCCCTGGCCGGTGGACCGAGCACGGTGCCCGCGCTGGCGGCGGCCACCGGCGTGCCCACCCAGGACGTGCTGTGGCATGTGGCCGCGATGCGCAAGTACGGCGCCCTCACGGAGGTCGGCATGGACGGCGACTACTGCACCTACGCCCTCGTCGCCGAGGCCGGCGGGAGCGACGCCTGATGGCGATGCGCATCGATACATCCGTCCTGCGCGACATGAAGACCTTCGGCGCCTTCGATATCAGCGCGTGCTTCAACTGCGGCAACTGCACCGCGGTCTGCCCGCTGTCGCAGGACTCCGTGGCCTTCCCCCGGCGCATGATCCGGTACGCCCAGCTCGGGCAGAAGGCCAACGTAGTCGCCAGCCGCGAGCTATGGCTCTGCTACTACTGCGCCGAGTGCTCCGACACGTGCCCGCGCCAGGCCGAGCCGGGCGAGTTCATGGCGTCGGCGCGGCGCTTCGCGATCGCCGGCTTCGACCCCACGACGATTGCCCGCCGGCTTTGCCGTTCGGCGACGTTCACCTGTGCGCTTCTGGCCGCGGTCTTCGCCGCGCTGCTCGTGATCCTGCTGGCCGGCTCGCCCGGCGGGCCCACTGGGCGGGTCACCAGCGACGCTCTCCTGACGTTCGTGCCCTACGAGACCATCCACTGGCTGGGCGTCGGGGTCGGCGTCGTCGCCCTCGCGCTCACCGTCGCGACCACCGTCAACCTGCTCTGGGCGATCTCGAGGGCGCCGACGCCGGGCGGCCTCGGGCTGCCGGCGCGACAGGCGCAGGTCTTCCCACTCGCGGCGGCGCTGAACGCCGTGGGCACGACGCTCGCTGAGGTGTTCGGGCAGATGCGCTACCGGGACTGCGACACTGAGAAACCGGCGCCGCCCGTGCCGCTGCCCCTGCGCCGCTGGTTTGTCCACTACTCCATCATGATGGGCATGATCGGGCTCGCCCTGGCGACGGCGCTCGACTACTTCTTCAAGACGCCGGGGTCGTACGTGCCGCTCTGGTCGCCGGTGCGACTGCTCGGCACCGTTGCCGGCGCCTTCCTCGTGTACGGCGCCACCATCGCCGTCATTCAGCGTCTTCGCAAATCCGACAAGTACAGCTCGCATAGCCTGCTCTCGGACTGGCTGTTCCTCGGCCTCCTGTGGGGGATCGGCGTCACGGGCTTCGTGCTCGAGCTCGCCGACTACGCGAGCTTGTCGAGCTGGGTGGGCGTCGTCTTCCTGGTCCATATCGCCCTGGCGATGGAGCTGATCCTGCTCCTGCCGTTCACCAAGCTGGCGCACATCGTCTACCGTCCGTTGGCCATCTGGTTCACGGAGTTCCGGAGCCTGCGGGCGACAAATGACTGACCCCCTCGAAAAGGAGACAGCTATGACAGATCCAGCCGCCGACAAGGTCGTCATCATGGCGACGCATGGTCCCGAGGACAAGGAGCGCGCGACTCTGCCGTTCGTCATGGCCACCGCCTCGCAGTTGATGGAGTGCGAGACGGTCGTGATCCTGCAGGGCACGGGCGTCCTGCTCGCCCAGAAGGGTGTCTACGATCACATCTTCGCCGGCGGGCTCCCGCCCCTCAAAGGCTTGCTTGACGGGTTCATCGAGGCGGGCGGCAAGCTCCTCGTCTGCACGCCCTGCATCATGGAGCGGCAGCTCGAGCAGTCGATGCTGGTCGACGGCGCCGAGCTCATCGCCGGCGCGCGCGTGATCCAGGAGGTCACGACGGCCAAGGCAGTCCTCAACTACTGAAACTGGGCGCTGACACGACGCCGGCGCCGTCCGTCACGGCGCAACCGAGGGATTATTGACGGCGCTCCTTGCAGACAGGGGCGCCGTCATCGTTCGCGGCGAGTGACCGTGAGGAGTCTCGGCTTGCCGGGACAGAGGAGGACCACCATGTTCGACGACAAGCAGCAGATCATGGAGCGAGTGAAGAGCCTGCCGCAGGGCACGCCCTCGCCGTCGCGACGATACTGGTGCGTCACCTGCAAGATGCTGTTCACGCTGGACCGGCCCGTGTGCCCCTACATGCCCAGGATGTGCATCAACACGCCGATCCCCGTGGAGTTGATGCCCGTCGAGTCGTCGATCTGTCTGGAGAAGCTCGGCCTCTTCTACCCGAAGATCCCGCAGAGGCTGATGGCCCACCTGGCCGACACGGCAGAGCCGGTCGACGCCGCGACGCTGGTCGACGCCTATCTCTCGTTTCTCACCGACTGGGGCATCCGCTCTCAGGACGAGCCCCTGCAGACCGTCAAGAGCTTCATCATCCTGCTGAGCGGCTGCGAGACGGCTCAGCGGGTGAACGAGGACGAGATCACCTTCGTGGTCACCGATCTGGACCGCATCTGGCAGCAGGACACGCTGCTCCCGCTGCTCGAGGCGACCCTGCCGCTGCTGGCGGCGCAGGTCGGCATCACGCAGGCCTTGCGGCTCGACGCGATGACGCTGATGGGCGAGAAGCCTTCAGGCAGGTACTTCTGCCCGATGTGCCGCAAGTTCTTCGAGTTCTCGACGCAGAGGGGCTCGGTCACCTGCCCGCTGATGGCGCAGAAATGTATGGCGACGCCAACTGCAATCGCCGACGTGAAGTACACCTTGGCCGACTTGGCCCACGTGTACGAGGTGACGCCGGACTTCTCCGCGAGGATGATCGGGGCCCTGCCGAAGAGCGGCGATGCCCGGAGCTACCTCAAAGAGGTCCTGCGCGACGACTGGGGCTTTGCGATCGAGACGGAGCCGTTCGACCGCATCGCTCTGCTGATGGGGATCTGAAGGAAGCGCGCATCCCGGCTGCCGACGAGCGGCGGCGCTCCTCGCGAGGAGCGCCGCCGCCGTTGCTGTCACGAGCCTGTTAGATAAACAGGTTGACGTTGGCCTCGTCGGCCTCGCCCAGGTACGCGGCGACGCCGGCGTACTCGAGGCCGTCGATCATCTCCTCCTCTTTGAAGCCGAGGATGTCCATGGAAAGCGTGCAGGCGATGAACCTCACGCCCTGCTCGCGGGCGGAATCGACGAGCTCCTCGAGCGTCATGGCGCCGGCACCCTTCATGACCTTCTTCATCATCGGGGCGCCCATGCCGGCGAAGTTCATCTTGGAGAGGCCAAGCTTGCGGGTGCCTTTGGGCATCATCTTGCCGAACATCGCCTGCAGGGTGCTCTTCTTGTCCTTCGTCTGCACCTTCTCGGTCCTGCGCAGGATGTTGAGGCCCCAGAAGGTGAAGAACATTGTCACGTCGTCGCCCATGGCGGCGGCGCCGTTGGCGATGATGAACGCCGCCATGACGCGGTCGAAGTCGCCGCTGAACAAGATGATCGTCTTCTTGGTCGTATCCATCTCAGCACCTCCAGTGCTGTCCAGTTCCGGGTCGGCGGCGCCGGCCTTAGGACGCGTAGGCCTCGCGCAGGTACTGCGAGATGTCCTTGAAGCGCATCGTGTCGCCCGCCGCGCTGCTCAGGTTGACGAAGCACATGGGGCACATGGTGACGGCGTCGGGCGCCGCGGCGCGGAGCTGCGCGACGCGTTTCTCGGCGTTGGCGGCCGCCTTGGCCGGGTAGAGCGACTCGACGGGGCCGCCGCAGCACCATGTTTGGCGACCCGTGTTCTCCGGGTCGCGGATGGTGACGCCGGCGGCCGCCAGCAGCTCGCGTGGCTCGTCGACGATGCCTTCGTAGCGGGCGAACACGCATGAGTCGTGGATGGCCACGTCGCCGCTGAGCATCATGCTCGGCGCCATCCCTTTCTCGGCCAGCACCTCGAGGTAACTGCGCACCTCGATGTCGTAGCCTTCGAGGATCTTGGGGTAGACGCTGCGCAGCATCGTCGTGGTGTGCGGGTCGATGGTGATCACGGTCTTCACGCCACGCTTCCTGAAGACCGCGTGGACGCGCCGAGCGTGCTCGAGGAGCACTTCGTCGGCGCCCAGGTCGTAGGCCAGGGCGCCCGAGTACAGGTCGTCCTCAAACAGTGCGCCGAACTCGACGCCGGCCTTGCGTAGCAGGTGGACGACGTTGATCGGCACCTGGTCGTAGACGGCGCGCTCCGCTGCCGAAGGCCGCGCCATGAACGCCGAGATGTTGACGACGCGGTTCACCTTGCGGCCGAGGCCGGTGTACTTGGCGAGCCACGAGTCGCCGAACTTGATCTCGGCCTTCACGAGGCCTTCGATGTACGGGATGAGCTGGTACATCATGCCGGTGTAGAGCATCGTGTCGCCGCCGTGCCGCAGGCCGAGGCCTTCCGTCCACTTGGTCGCCACTTTGGCGGACAGCGGCAGTACGGAGCGCCTGAGGCGCAGGTTGTCGGCGAGAATGCCGATGACGTCGCCGGTCGGGAGAGGCATGGTCATCCCCTCCCGATGCCGAAGACGGTGCGCACGATGTGATGGCGCAAGGTGCGCACGTTCTCGGCGATGTGCACGCCCGACGGGCAGTTTTCCTCGCACATCTTGCAGAGCAGGCACGAGAAGACGGGCTCGACCTCGGCCTTCACGCGGTCTTCCATGCCGAGGAGCACGTAGCGGAACAGCTTGCGCGGCTGGACGTCGACGCCCATGGGGCAGATGGCGGAGCACACCCCGCAGTTCATGCAGGCGTCGGCGTTGAACTCGTCGGAGCGTTCGAGCTCCTCTGCCAGCCCGGGGTTCACGAGCGCCGTCATGAGCCCTCCCTCTCCACCACTTGGTAGCGGAAGTAGCCTTCATCGGTGACTTCTTTGATCTCTGCGAGCCAGCCGTACTTGCGCAGGCCCATCACCCAGAACATGACTTCGTGGGACGGACGCTCGACGGCCGTCGCGATCTCGGGCACCGTCAGCGGGCCGTCCTCCAGTGCCGCCAGGATGTGGCGGCGCATGACCTGTTCGTCGCGGATGATCTCGCGCACGCTGCGGTTCCCCGGATCCGCGTCCTTGATCTTCGTGCCGCCGGTGGTCGGTGTCATGAGCAGCTCACCTCCAGGAGGCCGTCGATCATGGCTTTGATCTGAGCGTCGGTGTAGCCCTGCAGGTCGATGGCGTCGGTGGGGCACACCGGCACGCAGCCGCCGCAGCCCTTACAGGCGGTCCTGATGACGCCGGCGACCGCTCTGTCGCCCTCCTCGATCTGCTCGATGGCGGCGTAGGGGCAAGCGTCGAAGCACTTGCCGCACCAGGTGCAGGCGTCGGCGCTGACCAGCGCCACCATGGGGTCGAGCTCGGCGAAGCCGCGCTTGAGCATGGCGCCGCTCTGGGTCACGGCCGCGAGGCCGCTGGCGACGGCCTCGGCCGAGTTCTTGGGCGACTGGCAGGCGCCGCAGATGAGGACGCCGTCGACGATCGTCTCGACCGGGCGGAGCTTCGGGTGGATCTCGTTGAAGAAGCCGTCGTTGCCCACCGGGAGCTTGAGCACGCTGACCAGCTCACCGTTCTCGCGCGGCACCATGCCGGTGACGAGTACAACGAGGTCGGCCGGGATGGCCACTTCTTCGCCGCCGGTGAGCAGGTCCCTGGTGGTGACCTTGAGGCCGCCAGAAGGAAGCTTCTCGACCGCCGGCGGCTCGTCGTCAGGCACGCGAAGATACAGCGAGCCCTTCTCGCGCGACTCGTTCCACAGCAGCTCGTACTTGCCGTAGGTTCGCATGTCGCGGTATAGGTGGTACTGGCGCAGGCCGGGGTCGCCTTTGGCGGCCACCTCGAGCGCCGCGTCCACGGCGGCCGTGCAGCAGTACCGTGAGCAGTACGTGTGGCCGCCTTCCACGTCTTCGCCTTGGCGGCAGCCGACGCAGTAGATGTAGGCGATGGTCTTGACCGGCCGGCCGTTGTGCTCCAGGGGGCCGGCCGACGCGTCCACCATCTTCTTGAAATCGGGCAGCGTGATGACGCCGTCGATGCCGTAGCCGAGCTCGCCGGCGGCCGGCTCGTAGGTGTCGAAGCCGGTGGCGACGACGATCGAACCCACGTCGACGGTGATGGTCTCCAGCCGCTCGCCTTGCACGGCGATCGTCGCCTGGAGGTTGCCGAAGCTGCCGGACTTGCTCATCACTTCGGCGTTCGTGAAGACGGTGATCGCTGGGTTTGCGCGAACCTTCTGCTCGAGCGTGGCGACCAGGTCGGCGCCGTTGCGGCCGTGCGGATACATATGGCCGAAGCCGGCGACCCAGCCGCCGAGCTGGGGCTCCTTCTCCACGAGGAAGACGGAGAGCCCGATCTCGGCGAGCCCGAGGGCCGCGCGCAAGCCGGCGATGCCGCCGCCGACGACGAGGCTCTGCGGCGTCGTCTCGACGACGATGGGCTCGAGCGGCTCGGTGAGGCGCGTGCGGTTGATGCCGGCGCGCACCAGGCGCACCGCCTTCTCGGTCGCGCCGTCGTGATCGTCGGTATGCGTCCACGAGCACTGCTCGCGGACGTTCACCTGGGTGTACTGGAAGGGGTTCATGCCGGCGCGCTTCGCCACATCACGGAAGGTGACCGTGTGGAGCTTGGGCGAGCACGAGGCCACGACGAGTGCGTCCAGGCCCTTTTCGTGCGCGTCCTCAATGATCTCCTGCTGGGTCGAATCCGAGCAGGTGAACATCGCCGAGCGCGCGACCACGACGTCCGGGTCGTGTTCCACGGCGGCGACGACCTTGTCGACGTCGACGTAGTCGCTGATGTTGCCGCCGCACTGGCAGACGTACACGCCGATCTTGCGGCCGCTCATGACGTCACCTTCGCTTCTTCGTTCACGTGCGCTCGTTCCAGGTGGGCGGCGGCCTGTGCGACCGCGGCGCCCGCGTGGAGGATGGAATCGGGGATGTCCTTGGCCCCGGCGGCCGAGCCGGCGACGAACACGCCGGGCAGATTGGTGCGGCCGGGGTCGAGGTCTTCGTCGGCCTCGCCGACGTAGTAGTAGTCGTCGAGCGCCAGGGCGCCGTCCTCGAAGAGGTGCTGCGCCTCGGCGTTGGGCTGCACGCCGACGGCAAGCACGACCATATCGTGCTCGGCCTCGGCAAGCGTGCTGCCGTTCTCGATGTCTTCGTAGCGGAGCACGAGGTTACCCTCGTCGGTCTCGGTGATGCCAGAGACGCGGCCCTTGACGAAATTGGCGCCCATGTCCTTGGCCTGCTGGTAGAACTCGTCGTAGCCCTTGCCCACCGAACGCACGTCGATGTAGTAGACGGTGACGTCGGCGAGCGGCAGGGCGCCCATGATGAGCTGGTTCTGCTTGACCGAGTACATGCAGCAGATCTTGGAGCAGAGCGGGTTGCCGACGGTGTCGTCGCGCGACCCTGTGCACATGACGTAGGCGATGTTGTCCGGCACCCGGCCGTCGCTGGGGCGGAGCACGGCGTTGTAGGGCCGGGTCGGCGCCAGCAGGCGGTCCATCTGCATGCCGGTGATGACGTTCTTGTAGCGGCCGAAGCCGTACTGCGGCTTGGCGTCGGCCGGGAAGAGCTTGAAGCCGGTGGCGAGGACGACGCTGCCGAACTCCGCCTCGATCTCTTCGCCACGCTGGTCGAGCTTGATCGCGTCGGCAGGGCAGACGTCGACGCAGGCGTGGCACTCGGAGCACACGCCGCAGTCGAGGCAGCGGGCGGCGCCCAGAAACGCCTCGTCCTCGGTCATTGGACCCTCGGTCTCGCTGAAGTCGGTCGGTGCTGCGCTCATGACGGCGTTTGATTCGAACGGCTCACGTCGGTCATAGACGTCCTGCCGCCCGAGCACCTCAGCCTTGTCCGCGACGGGCAACATCTCGTCGAAGCCTTGGGCATCGAGCTCGGCGCCCTGGAGGTAGCGGTTGATCATGAAGGCCGCGCGGCGGCCGTGGCCGACGGCGCTGTTGATCATGGTCGGGCCGGTGACGACATCGCCGGCGGCGAACACGTGCGGCACCGCGGTCTGCAGCGTCGCGGGGTCGGTCTTGAGCGTGCGGTTGGCGTTGGTCTCGAGGCCGAAGGCCTTGGTGTCGGCGCCCATGCCCGCGGCGATAATGACGACGTCGCAGGCGAGGCTGTCACGCTGGCTCTCGTCGTATTCGGGGTGAAAACGCCCGTCGGGGTCGAACACGCAGGTGCAGACCTTGATCTCTGCACCCTGCACGCGGCTCTCGCCGGTGAAGTGGTCGATGCCCCAGCCGTCGTGCAGCAGGATGCCCTCGGCCTTGGCCTCTTCGACCTCGAAGTCGTGAGCCGGCATCTCCTCGCAGGGCTCGAGGCTGACCTGGTCGACGGCCTCGGCGCCCAGGCGGCGCGCCGTGCGCGCCGCGTCGATGGCGACGTTGCCGCCGCCGACGACCAGCACGCGCTTGCCGGCGACGTCGACGGTCTCACCCAGCTTGACGGCGCGGAGGAAGTCGAGCGCGGTCTGGACGCCGTCCAGCTCTTCGCCGGGGACGCGCAGACTCACGGACTTGTGCGTTCCCGTCGCCACGAGGACGGCGTCGAAGCCGTCGTTCTTGAGCGCGGCGACGTCGTCGACGCGCGCGTCGGTCGCGATCTCCACGCCGATCGCCGTCACGTTGGCGATGTCGTCGTCGATGACGTTGTTCGGGAGGCGGTACGCCGGAATGCCGAGGCGGAGCATGCCGCCCGGCTGCGACGCCGACTCGAAGATCTTGACACCGTAGCCCTGGCGCGCGAGCTGCCAGGCGGCCGTGAGGCCGGCCGGGCCCGAGCCGACGACGGCGACCTTCTTGCCGTTCTGCTCGGGCTTCTCCACGGGCTTGGGTTCCGCCTGGCCGTACCGCTGGTCGGCGATGAACCTCTTCAGGCGGCGGATCGGCAGCGGGCCTTCGAGCTCGCCGCGCGTGCACTGGTCCTCGCAGGGCGCGTAGCAGGCGCGCCCGAGGCTGCCCACGAGCGGCGTCGTCTCCAGCACCAGGTCGAAGGCCTGGTCGTATTCGCCGCTGCGCACGCGGGCCACGTAGCCGTGCGCCTTGATGCCCGCCGGGCATTCGTAGGTGCACGGTGAGACGCCGGCGCGCTCGATGACCGCTTTCTTCGGTACAGCCTGAGGGAAGGCGATATACGCTGCCCTCCGCGACACCATGTCGGCGTTGAACTCGTCAGGCACCGCCACGTTGCAGGCCATCTCGCACTGGCGACAGCCGGTGCAGGCGACCTCGTCGATGAACTTCGGCTTCTGCGTGATCTTTGCGTGGTAGGTGCCGTCGCCGTTGGCGCGGATGCCCTCGACCTGAGCGTACGTGAGGACGTCGATATTGGGGTGGTGGATGGTGGCAGCCATCTTTGGCGTGGAGATGCAGCTCGCGCAGTCCAGTGTCGGGAAGACCTTGCTCAGCAGGATCATCTTGCCGCCAACGCTGGCGTCCTTCTCGACGACGAGGACTTTGTAGCCCATGTCGCCGAGCTTGAGCGCCGACTCCATCCCGCCGATGCCGCTGCCGACCACCAGTGCGTCGTACTTCATGCGGTCGCCTTCCGGGAGGGTCCGAGTTCGGCCAGGGACGTCGAGTACTCGTGCATGTAGTTGGTGAACGGCTCGGCGCAGACCGAGCAGATCGCGGCCATGCGCACGCGCTGCGGCTCGTAGCCGCTTTCGACGAGCAGTGTCTGCGCATCCGTCATGATGCCGGCGGTGCGCTCGCTGCAGTCGGTCAGGTAGGCGCACTCCTCGCCGTCGGCGGCGATGAAGACGCCGTCAAAACCCTGCTCAACGGCGTACAGCACCCAACTCGGCTTGATACCGCTCGTGCAGGGCAGGCTGATCACCGTGACGTTCGGCGAGTAGTGCATGTGCGAGCTGCCGGCCAAATCGATGCCGGGGTCCGAGATGTTGTTGGTGGAGAACACCAGGATCCGCGGTGCCGCCGTCTGGTCTGCCCGTTCTTGAGGCTCGGCCGTCATTACTTCATCTTCTTGACGTACAGCTTCATGAAGCCGGGCTCTTCGATGATGCCCAAGTACTCGTGACCCATCTTCTTGCACCAGGCGGGGATGTCTTTCTGGGTGCCGCTGTCGGTGGCCATGACTTCCATGATGCCGCCCACAGAGACGCTGGGGATGCCCTTCTTGGCGGCCAGGATGGGGCCGGGGCAGGACGTGCCGCGCGCGTCGACGACTTTCTCTACCTGAATTGTGCTGAGGTCTTCTGCCATGATGCTCTCCTCTGTGACGACGCTTGTGTTTGTGTTCCTTTTCGCAAGCTTGGGCCCGCTGAAGGCCGCTCGCTTGGTTCGTACCTTCGGTCTGTTGTCTGTCCCCTGACTCGGTGAAGCGGGCGCGTCAGGCCGGCGCGGCTGCGGAAGCCGCCGCCACGGTCGCCGTCGGCGGCTGTTGCCTGGCGGCGTCGAGGAGCTCGGCCGCCTGCAGCGACTCGCCCTGGGCAAGGTGCTGCTCGACCAGCGCCTCACGGATCAGGGCACACGCCTGGATGAACTTCATGTTGGTGACGTGGTAGTAGACCGTCTGGCCGTCCTTGCGCGACGCGACCAGCCGGCGCTCCTTGAGCACGCGCAGGTGCTGCGAAACGTTGTGTACCGAGATGCCGATCTCGACGGCGAGATCGCCGACGCACTTCTCTCCGTCGCCGATCGCATGCAGGAGTGCCTGACGATGCTCGTTGGCGAGCGCCTTGCAGAGCTCCGCGTGCATGCGGTAGACGGGCTGAAGGTCCGCCGCCGGGACTGCTGGGGTGTTGTCCTGTATTTGCATACTTGCTTATATACGATATCTGAGGAGCTGGGTCAAGTGCACTCCTTCACAAGCGCCGGCGAGTCGGGCACATGCGGTAGTGTTGACGCCATGACCGTGACGAGCTTCGAAGGCAAGATCCCGGACATCGGCGAGGGCTGCTGGATCCACCCATCGGCGGAGGTGATCGGCGACGTGCGGCTGGGCGCCCGCTGCTGGATCGGGCCGGGCGCCCGTCTGCGCGGCGACTACGGTGCCATTGTCCTCGGCGACTGCTGCGCCGTGGAGGACAACTGCGTCGTCCACGCGCGCCCCGGCGAGACCTGCACGATCGGCGCCTGGGTGACGCTGGGCCACGGCTGCGTGGTGCACAACGTGGCCCTGCTCGGCGACTACGCCGTGGTCGGCATGGGCGCCGTGGTGAGCGACTGGGCCGAGATCGGCGAGTGGGGCGTGGTCGCCGAGGGCGCGGTCGTGCCCCAGCGCGCCGTGGTGCCGGCGGCGAGGATCGCCGCCGGCGTGCCGGCGCGCCTCCTCGAGCGTGCCGTCGACGACGAGTACCGCGCCGCCTGGCTCGGGTTCAAGCAGATCTACGTCGACTTGTGCGAGCGGTACCGGGAGGGGTTTGGCCGGTAGACGCGGCGGACTGCGCGTACCCTGCCGGCCCCCTCGCATCGTCGGCGTGCCGCCCGGGAGGTGCGCCGGCGGGCAGATTCCGGGGTCCGCCCCCAGCCTCTCGATCGAGGACATGCTCCTCGCGCTCGAGTCGGGTCGGCCACGGCCCGAGACCCCTTCCACGAGGCGTTACGGCCCTACGGGCTTGCGAGCCGTCGAGAGTAGGATGCTCACAAGAGGACCGGCGATGCGGGAGAAGGCGATGACGACTTTCGTCGCGCTGCTGCGGGCGGTGAACGTAGCGGGCAAGAACAAGATCCCCATGGCCGAGTTGCGGCGCGCACTCGGCGATGCGGGCTACAGAAGTGTGGAGACATTCATGCAGAGCGGCAACCTGGTTTTCGAGGCGGAGGGTGACGATGTCGGGATGCAGGCGGCTGGCATCCACGACGTGATCTTGGGGGCCTTCGGCCACGACGTGACGGTTGTCGGACTGTCGGCGGAGGAGCTGTCGGGGGTCGCCGCCGGAAACCCGTTCCTGGCGGTCGGCGCCGCTCCGCGTTCGGCCGTCGAGGTGGATGCTGCCGTGCCCGCCCTCGAGAAGGCGCTGCACGCGACGTTTCTGGAGAGTCCGGTGGACGAGGCCGCCTTTGGCGGCCTCCGCCTGCCGGCCCAGCCCGGCGAGCTGGCGGCGCTCGCCGCCGCCCCGGGCCTCGCCGGCGGCGTCGTGTACCTGTATCTGCCGCACGGCTACGGCCGCACCAGGCTCAACAACGCGTATTTCGAGCGCGCGCTCAGGACGCCCGCCACCACCAGGAACTGGCGCACGGTGGTGGCGCTCGTCGAAATGAGCGCGCGAGGAGGTTGACCGCCATGTTGCTCAGCGACGACCAGGTCCGACAGCTCTTTGTCCATCTGGAGACCGGGCAGTCCGACGCCTTCTTCGCCCACGTGGCCGATGACGTGAGCTGGACGGTCTTGGGCACCCACCCGCTGGCCGGCGAGTACCACAGTCTAGCCGACTTTCGCGGGAGCACGTTCGCGCGCCTCGACAGGGTGCTGCGCGAGGGGGTGCTCCTGCGCGTGACGCACCTGATCGTGCATGGTGACTGGGCCGTGGTGGAGCTGGAAGCGCTTTCCACGGCCCTGAACGGCAAACCCTTCGCCAACCGCTACTGCTGGGTGTGCCGCTTCGCCGGCGAGACGATCGTCGAAGTGCGCGCCTACCTCGACTCGGCGCTCGTGGCGCAGGTGATCGAGGAGAACGAGGCCTCCTCGTGACAAGCCGTGATGGTGACTGGGACGCGCGCGACTACGTCGCCCACTCGGCGGCGCAGCAGGAGTGGGCGCACGAGCTCATCGCGAAGCTGCGGCTGCGCGGCGACGAAGCGGTGCTCGACATCGGCTGCGGAGACGGCCGCGCGACGGCGTTGATCGCCGAGCGGCTCCCGCAAGGGAGCGTCCTCGGCGTCGACAAGTCGGCAGACATGATCTCGCTGGCCGCGGAGCAGTTCCCGCCCCCCGCCCATCCCAACCTGAGCTTCCGGCAAATGGACGCGACCAGCCTGGAGCTGCCGCGCGCCTTCGATGTCGCCTTCTCCACTGCCGCGCTGCACTGGGTGGACGACCACGAGGCGATGCTGCACGGCGTGCGCCGAGGCTTGCGGCCCGGCGGCCGCCTCCTGTTCCAGATGGGCGGCCGCGGCAACATCGCCGAGACCCTGGCCGTGGTCGACGAGGTCATCGCGCGGCCGCGCTGGCGCGACTCCTTCGACGGCTTCGTCCCGCCGTACCGCTTCTGTGGCCCCGAGGACTACGCGGCGTGGCTGCCGCGCGCGGGCTTTCGCGCCTGCCGCGCGGAGCTCATCTCCAAGGACATGAGGCACGCCGGCCGCGAGGCGCTTCTCGGCTGGCTGCGCACCACGTGGTTCCCCTACACCGACCGCCTGCCGGCGGAGCTCAGAGGCGCCTTCCTCGACGACGTGGCCGCCGCCTACACCGCCGTTTGCCCGCCCGACGACCAGGGCGTGATCCACGTGCGGATGGTGCGGCTGGAGGTGGAGGCGCGCGTCGCCGGCTGAGGAGCTCCGCCGCCGTCGCAGTTCCGCCTGAGCCTGAGCGGCCCCAGCGGCTCACGGCAAGACGGCGCCGCGAGGACGCAGTGGGGCGCCCCCTGCGCCGGGGTCCCGTCGCTGGTGGCGATACCCTGCGGACCGGACGGCGCCGGTCAACCGCGAGGTGGACGTTGTCGAAGGCGGCTTCTGGGACCCACTTCCGGTGACGTTCGACAGCAGCTCGGCGTCCAACCGCAAGAGGTCGTGGATTTGACGCCTCCCAGTTCATTGGTATCATGATGATTGAAGTATCAAAGTACCGGTGGCTACCTACGGGAAGTTCGCGATGACCGTGTCGCCCATCAAAGTCAGCGCCGAGACCAAGGAACTGATCCGTGTCGCTGCCGCGCTGCTCAACTGCGGGCAGTCCGAGCTTGTCGGTCGCGCAGTGGGTGAGTACACGCAACGGCACGCCGACGAGCTTCGTGCCGGCATCGCCGGCGCGAGCGCCGCGCTCGCTCTCGGCGACAATGCCGCCATCGCCTACCTCGGAGGGGAAGAGGTGGAAACGCTCAACCGCGTCACCGGCGATCAGCCTTCCGGGTAGCGCGGCTCAGCCTCCGAGGCAGCCCACTCGCGTACCGGAGACGCGACGGCAGGCAATACACATCACCATCGGCTTGGCGGTCAGTCGCGTAGCCCGAAGCCGGTAACGGCCCGCTCGCCGTCCTCACGCTTGTGACGCTCCGTGAACCCCTTGGTGAAGCGCCACGACACTCGCCGACCCAGGCCCACCATGCCCAACAACTCCTCGAGCGACATGCAGCGATCCGCCAGCCCCAACATGCACGCGCCTTCAATCGCTGCGCCGTCAGCGCTGCAGAACACGTGCCCGAGGTAGCTCTCGTCCTGCGTCAGTAGCGCAAGGGCTTCGAGCTCGCCGTCGTGCAGCTCGATGACGTCAGTGAATCGCGACGCCACACGAAAGATCGCCGTGAGACTCGCGGCTGCCACAAGCACGCGTCCGGACCCAACGTCAGCGACCAAGTCGATAGGCTCGCTGTGCCCAGTGGCGGCATCCTTGCTGTGGAAGAGCGCTTCATCGTCCAGAACCAGCTGTGGAACGACTACTTCGTACCGCTCCACAAACGTCTTCCAGGCGCCCAGCTCGTGCAGGCCGATGATGGGCCCGGCATCAAGGATCAAACAGTGGGGCCTACGCTTGCTCACAGGGCATCGCGATGGCGTCGAGATCGCCCGTCTGGAACTCGAGCGAGATGTCCTGTGAAGTCAGCTCGGCAAGACCCTCATCGATGCCGTAGGTGGCCAGACACACCGGGAGGTCGGGGAGGCCGCACTGCAGATACGTGGCGAGCTTGGTCCGGGACAGCCTACCGCGGAGGGTCGCCGCATACGCCGACTGGACGAAGCGCTCAGGCAGACGTGTGGGCTGCGACCACTCTCCGGCTTGGGACGCCCGATCGAACTCGCGAAGCCGCGGATTGCGCAGCACGTCATCGACAGCGGCACGATCGGGCCAGCAGCCGAGATTGTGCAAACGCCACACGAGGGTGTCGAGCGCCACGCTGAAGTCGCGCGCCATGGCGACCAATTCGGCAAGCTTCACGCGTCGTGCCGCACTGCGTTCCTCCAGCTCTCTGAGTACGAGCTCCCCTGGCAACAACAGGCTTGCTGCGAAGGCATTTGCGAGTTGCTCCGTGCGCTTGCTCGGCGCACACGTACCATCCGCCGACATCTCGCGCTCTGCGGCCGTCCACGTGAGCAGATGGAACAGCTCGTGCGCGATATCAAAGTTGCGACGCCAAGGAGCCTCGCCGCAAGGCACAAGGATCGACACGCCGTGCGCTCCGCGCGTGCAGGCGGCGCAACCCGGGGGTGTGTCGAGATACCAGATCGTCACGTCGAATTGCGATTCGAGGGCGTCACAGAGTGTCCGCGCCGGCCGTGCCCCGAGATTCAGAGACCGGCCGACGTCTCTTGCCAGTCGGTCCGCGTCCGCGTACGTCATCTGCGCGAGATCGCGGTCGTAGCTCGGCAGCTGGTCGGGGGGGTTCTGGTCGAGCAGCCTGAGAACACGCCGCTGCCGATCGCACCACTGGAGAAATGTGGCCTCGATGGGCTCGGAGCCTTCGCTCGGCTGCGCCCGCCAGAGCACCCGTGGCTTCGGTTGAGGATCCGACAAGAGCGACGAAAGGTCGAGGTGCAGCAAGCGAGCGATACGAGCCGCCTCGGACGCCTTGACGTCGCGAACCCCGCGTTCCAGATCGGAGAGAATCTGGCGCGACGCGAACCCGACTGCCCGCGCAAGCTCCTCTTGCTTCATTCCCGCTGCCTCGCGGGCAGCCTTGATGCGAGCACCGATGTTGTGAATCTCCTGCGACATGTGTCTCCTCCCACGCGTCGCATGTAGTGTAGCGCCACGCAAGATAATCTTGCAAGATGGACAATGGACGGATGCGATCCGCAAGAGCCCGAACGACCAACACCTTGCGCTACAGCGCCACTCGCTCCATCCACGGCACGCGGTCGGACCAGTAGACCAGGCTGCCGACCTGCTGCAGCAGGTTCTGGATCTCGTCCTTGACGTGGTCGCCGCGATCGTCGATGACGGCGTAGCGCGAGAAGCCGCTGACCTTCAGCACGTCGCCGAACATGGCGTACACCGCGGTCGCCCGCGTCCACGGCGCCTCCACGCCGATCGGCTCCACCAAGGCGTGGGCGGCCGGCACGAACAGAGTGGGGTGATGCCTGTGGCCGGACTGACCGACGATCGTATGTGTGCGCTCCACGCCGATCTTGCGTTCGACCAGCTTGTGCTCGACTTCTTGCGAGAAGTCACGCCTGGCCCGCTCGGTCGTTGCGAGCTCGAAGTCGACGGCCTCGGCGATGCGCGCGGAGGCGGCGGCCACGCGCATCACCGCGTCCGCAAGATCGGCCAGCGGCACCACGGTCGAGACCCGTCCATTCGTGAAGGTGAGACCCGAAGAAGCACAGACGCGCTGCCCGACCGTGGCCAACACGCCGCTGCGCCTGTGAAGCCGCTGAATAGCCAGCGCCATGCCCTCGCTGTTGTCGCTCACCTCGAACAGGCTGTCGTGATCGGTGACGTGCACGACTACGCTGTCGCCGTTCGGGTAGTAGAGCGCGGTGTCGCAGACCAGACGATCGTCGAAGAGCGCACAGGTCGTCTCGTCGGCCATGTGGCGCACCAGAGCTTCTGTGATCGCTGCGCGGTTCATGACTCCTCCACGAACGGCATCACGAGCTGATCGGCGATGATGGGTGGAGCATAGGCTGGCCGGAACTCGATGAGGTGCCCTTCGATCTGGATGTCCTCGCATGGCTTGTCGGGCGTGGGGCCCGTCATTGACAGCGACATGTGCCGACAGGATAGCAGGCGCGTCAGCTCAGCGGCTTGACCGAGCCGTCTTTGGCGACGCGCCAGATGAACGGCCGCGCTTCTTCGCCGCCGACCCGCTCCATTTCCGCACGGGCCTTCTCCAGGATCTCGACGGTGCGCTCTGCCGTCAAGTTGGCGGTGATCACAACGAAGACACCGAGCCCTGACGCGCGCAGCGCCGCCACCTCCGCCGAGTGATACCGGATGTGCGCGTCCTGCGTGAGGAACAGCCAACCACGCTTGGCGACGGCCGGAAGCAGGTCCACGTCTTTGGTGACCGGCGCGAAGTGGTCGTCGTGCACCTCGATGCTCCAGCCGAGCTCTCGCAGGGTGGCCGGGACCCTGCGACCGAGGTTGCGGTCGCAGAAGAAGACTACGCCGCGGGACGCAACCAGAGCTCGTACCTGAGAGCGTGTTCGACCTCGGTCGGAGTGAGTCCGAAATCGCCTGCGATGGCCTTGATGGGCTCGTCGGCCTCGAAGCGACCTCTGATGATCTCGGTGCGCACGCCCTGGACCTGGGGGAGCCCAAATTCGATCTCGGGGTTCTGCCGCACTACGCCGCCACGTGGTCGCCACTCTACCGGCCACCCCTCTTGCCAGTCGACGATCTCCAGGTACTCTGCAAGGACCGGCTCGAGGGCGCGTTGGCCGCCCTTGGTGAGCGCCGCGAGCTGCTCGCTCTCGCGATCCGCTGCCTCGCCGGCATGCATGAAGATGTCCCTGCCGGCAACGAGGATGTCGCGATGCGCAAAGGCGTGCTCGCCGACCTCACGCGTGGCGATGCGATGCGCCTCGCGGATCGACTGCAGCGAGATGCGACGCGCCCTGAGCGCAGCGATAAGCGAGGTCTCGATGAGATCCTCGAACGAGAGCGGCGCCGGGCGATCGATGGCTTCGGCAGCCGTGAGCAGTGGTGACCGGACCTCGTCACCATCGCGGTAGCCAAGGTACAGCCGGCGCACAAGCTGATGCTGCGCTCTCGAATACCGCGCTACGTCGGTCAATGAGTACAACGGGAGCGATGATGGTCTGGTCTTCATGGCCTCCTGCGGAGTTCGCTTCAACTTGATTCTACCCTGCGGACCGGACGGCGCCGGTCAACTGCGAGGTGGACGTTGTCGACGTCTCCCCATGGCCTCACCGGCGCCAATCGTGGGTTGAGGCGTTCTGCCGGCGGTAGCCAAGCAGAAGGGTCCGGGCCGTCGGCCGCGTTGCCGCGGTGTCACTGTTTCCAGCGACTGACGGGGTTCCCGAACCCACGCTCATTATCCCCGACCCCGGGGGTAATGCAACGGGGCGTGGCAAATTGTCACCCCACGCGGCCGGTCACCGCTGCGGGAAGCCGCTGGTTCTCGCCCTCGAGCGGCGGCGGGTCGTCTGCTCTCGTCGTGATGAGGCCCTCGGGCGCCTCTCAGGCGGGCGGGACGCCTTCCTCCACGAGGGCGATCTCGTCGCTGGTGAGGCGGTAGAGGTCGTAGACGAGACGGTCTATCTGACGCTCGATGGTGGCAATGTCGCTGTCCCGATGCATGCGGGCGTCAGGCGCGAGAGCACCGGCGCCGTCGGCCGACAGCCTGATGCGCTCACGAACGAGGACGCCGAGACCCTGGCAAGCCGCACGCTGCACATCCGCCTCGGAGTCCGGCAGGCGAATGGGCAACTGTCCGAAGTACTGCTTGGTGCAGGTAATCCATCCGCCACGGAAGCGGTTGCTGATCTGCCGGAGGTACCAGAATAGGAGCCTGGAATTGTCGAGCCCGAGCACGTACAGCGGATCGACGTGGGTGCGAGTGCCGTCCAGCCAGATGCTGAACCCACCCCCCGCCATCAGGCAGAATGCACCGGGGACGCAGTCCAAGGGCGCCGCAAGTCCGCGATCGGCCAAGAGAGGCACGACCATCTGTGCCTTGTCGTGGACATGGAGGTTCCTCGGCGCGCTGAACCCGTACCACGCCTTGTACTGGCGCCGTTTCTCGAGCCGCGCCTTCCGACTCCGCAGATAGGAGTAGGCGCGTGGCCAGCGATCACGGAGCTCGTCCTCGGGGATCGTCGAGTAGCCCTCGTCACTCACGCGGTACGGGAAGATCAGCGCTGCTTGGTTGCGGGGACGGAACTCATAACGCGTGAAGTCGGTCGCCCACAAAGGCCGCCTCAGAAGCTCTTCTTCGATCTCTACGTGTTCCCCATCACGAGTCCTGAGCTCCCCGTCTTTCATCTCCAAGCAGAAGACCTCGTCATCTCCGGTGCTCGAGCCACGAGAGATGCTCGTCGGGAGTTCGAGCAGCGGGGTGGAGCCGGTGAGGATGCGCTCGCTCAAGCGCGCAACCTCGTCGCTCATGAACTGCCACGGTGCGCTCGTCAGGACCGCGGCGCGTGGGGCCGGCAAGTCACCCGAAGCGACCTCTGAGGGCTGGACGCTCGAGTAGCTGGTGGCCCCGCCGCGGGCTGAGTCCAGGAAGAGCAAGCACGTGTAGGTCGATGCATGATCGAAGACTTGAGCGTGCCCGAAGTCGATCACCTCGGTGACGACCTTCTCGCTCGCCAGCAGACCACGCAGCGAGGCGCCATAGTCCGTTGCAAAGAACTTGCTGGGAAGAATGTAGCCGAGTCGGCCGGCCTGGCTCAGCAAGGACAGCCCCCGCTCGACGAAGACCACATAGATGTCGTAGTTGCCCTTGCTCGCCGAGACGTAGCGCCGCTTGTAGAACTCGACCTCACGCGGCGCGAACTCCTTGAGATTCTGGATGCGGATGTACGGCGGGTTCCCGATCACCGCATCGAACCCGCGCTTCTCCTCCGGCACCGCCTTCCCCAGGATCTCGGGGAGCTCGGCCTCCCAGTCGAAGACGTTGATGCGGTAGCGCTCCTCCTCATCGAGGCCGGCGAGGCCGAGCTGCTGGTCGTCGTAGAAGTCCGGGCCGATCAGCGAGTTGCCGCACTTGATATTGGCGGAGAGGTCGGGCAGAGCACGCTCGCGGAGGAAGCTGAGCTGGGCATCGATGCTCTCCGCGGTCTCGCCCTCGAGCACCTTGAGCAGCAGGCTGAGCTTCGTGGTCTCCACGGCCTGGGCGTCGATGTCCACGCCGTAGATGCTGTTCAGGAGGATGCGCTTCTTCTCGGCGGTGGTGAGGCGCCACTCGCCGCCGGCACCCTTGTGGAGCTGCTTCTGATGCTTCTCGGGTCCGTGCGCCACGTACCAGTCGCGGTGCCAATCGAGCAGGTACTGATAGGCGCCGATGAGGAAGGTGCCGCTGCCGCAGGCCGGGTCGAGGATGCGCAGGGCGGCTGCCTGCTTGGGCGTGAGCCCCTCGAGCAGGCGGCCGACCGTGTGCTTCACGATGTAGTCGACGATGTACGTGGGCGTGTAGTACACGCCGCCGGCCTTCTTGACCTCGGGCTTATCTTCGACCACGGCGCGATGCCCCGCCGTGAGGCGGATCACCTTGCCGAGGAACTGCTCGTACACCTGCCCGAGGATGTCGGCGGGCAGCACGCTGAACTCATACGGGCTGTCGGGGTAGTAGAGCCGCTTGAGGATGTCCTTGAGCGGCTTGTCGTCGATCGCCAGCTCGAGGGTGAGCCGGTCGGCGAAGCCGGCCCGGCGTTTCTCATCTTCGAAGTGGAAGAGGCCCGAGTTGTAGCGCGCGTCGGCCTCGTGGAAGAGCGCCCTGAGCCGACCGTACGTCCCGCCGCCGTTGCAGAGTCCCCGCAGGCGCCCGTAGGGCTCGATGCCGCGATCTTCGCAGATGCGCAGGAAGATGATGCGGTCGATGGTCGCCTGCACCGAGTAGTTGAGCTCGCGCTGGCTGAGCGCTGGGTTGCGCAGCGCGATTGTGTGCGCCAGCGCGTCGCGCCACAGCTCGATCTCGCCGAGGAACGCCTTGTCCACCTCGGCGGTGCCTTTCTTGGCCCTTGTCGACTCGGCGTAGCGGTCAAATGAGCCCTGGTAGATCGCCGCCTTGCCGAACACCTCGGCGATCTCGTCCCAGCGCTCGTCGTAGGACTCGAAGGGGATGTAGAGCGTGCGCGCCGCCGAGGCCTTGTCTGAGGCTGCCGGCTTGACCCGGCCGTCGTACGCGGCGAGCTCCTGGAAATCGGTGAGGATGCTGAGCGGCAGCTTGGCCGACCAGGCGTAGCGGCGGAGCTGGTAGGCCGGCGCGGGATCGTCCTTCAGATTGACCGCCGGCTTCTTCGCTTCGACGAAGAACTTGCGCTGGCCGCCGACGCGGAACGAGTAGTCGGGCGCGCGGCTGTCGAGGCCGACCTTGATGGCGTCCTCGTGGACCACGTCCTTGTACTGCGGCGCGAAGCCTTGGGTGTTGTCGACGTCCCAGCCGAGCGCCACGAAGAACGGGTCGATGAATTCACGCCGTACCTGGGTCTCGTTGTACGCGGGGTTCAGGTACTGGGCGCGGTTGCGGGCAAAGCGCTCGACGAGCTCGAGAACGGCGTCTGGTGCGCTCATGTCACCCCCGCCACGTGTGCCCCACGGGCGGCGGCATCAAGGCCGTGCCCGGTTCACCTCTATTCTACAGGTCGAGTCGGCGTCAGCCTGTCGGCCCCTCCTCCGCCGCGATCTCGTCGACCACGCCCTTCGACGACGGCAGCAGCTCCACGATGAACACGCCGCTGAGCATCAGCGAGCCGCCGACCAGCAGGCGCCAGGTCACCGAGTCCATGCCGAAGGCGATGCCGGCGAGCGCCGCGAACACGCTCTCGAAGCCGAGCAGGATCGCAGCGTGCGTCGAGGTCGTGTAGCGCTGCGCCCAGCTCTGGATGGAGAACGCGTAGATGGTGCCGCTCAGGGCCGTCCACACGATGGCGGCCCACACCTGCCAGGGCAGGTCCAGCGTGATGTGGACGAAGAATGGCGTGAGGATGACGAGTGCGGCCGTCGACGCGATCATCTGCGTGACGGCCAGCGTCCTGGGTTCCACCTTGGGCGCGAAGAATCCCGTGGTCATGATGTGCAGGGCGTAGAGAAGCGTCGAAAGGAGGGTGATGGCGTCGCCCCAGCGCATGGAAGAGTCCCCCTGCAGCGAGAGTGCCCCGAGGCCGATGGTGGCGATGACGGCGCCGATGATCTGCCACTTGCCCGGCGAACGTCGGGCGACGGCCCAGTAGAGGAAGGGAACCATGGCGACGCTCATCCCCGTGATGAAACCCGAGACGCCGGGCGACGTGCGCTGCAAGCCGATCGTCTGGAGGATGAGCGCGGTCAGGTAGAAGGCGCCGAGCAGACCGCCCATCTTCCAGTCGCGCCGCGAGGCCTTGAGCCAGCTCTTCGGCTGCGCCGCGGCGAAGATGCCGGTGGCGACCACGTAGCGCAGGAAGATGTAGAGCATCGAGCCGGCGACGATGCTGCCTCCGGCGATCACGCTCGTGCGCTCCACGGCCGACTTGATGAAGACGAAGTTGCTGCCCCAGAAGATGGCGACGCTGAAGAGCAGGATGTCGGCGACGAGCGCCATGCGGCGCGAGCGGTGCGTCATCGTCGCGGGAGTGACCATCTCGGCAATCCTCGCAGATGGGAGCGGGCGGCGCGAGTGGGGCAGAGCGGCGGGCGGGGCCGCAGGGCCCCGCCGCCCGCCGCGCCCGCCGCGCTCTACTTGAACGGCGGCATGTGCCACTCGCGGGCGACGACGGCGAGCACCGCCTGCGCAACCTTCAGGCCGCCCTCGACGGTCATGTGCACGCCGTCGGCCTGCCGGTACTTCGCCTGATACGTCGTCGCCGGCGCATCGACGATCGTCCACGCATCGATGTACTCCACCCGCGGCGCCCGCTTCGCGGCCTCCGCCTTGTAGATGCCGTTCATGAGCTCCATACGCTTGTTGAACCAGCCGATGCCCATGCGCGGCATGCCGACCCAGTACACGCGGCTGACGCCCCGCTTGAGGTAGATGTCCATCACGCCGCCGACGCGCTTCGCGTACATCGCCTTCCACGAGCCGCTGCCGAAGTTGAGCTGCACGTCGCCGACCTTCGTGTCCTGGCCGTCATTGGCGCCGAACATGAGCGCCACCGCCTCGAAGGGCCGCTGGCGCTTGTCGATGTCCTGCTTCAGAAAGGCCGGCCAATCGAAGAAGTCCGGCCGCGTGAGGCCGCTCGCCACCTTGACGAAGCGGTGCACGTAGATGTCCTTGCGGTTTTCGGTGAGCAGCTTGAGGCCGAGGAGCAGGCCGCCGCCGACCGACTCGCCGTAGGCGCCGAACCGCAGAGGCGCGGCCGCCGTCGGGGTGCGTAGCGCGGTGGGCGTCGGCGACGGCTCGCCGGCAGAAGCGCCGGCTGCGCCTTCGCCGCCGCCGCAACCACGTGCCACGAGCATGATGAGCAAGACAAGCACGACGACGATGCCGACCAGGACGCCGAGCGCGACCAGCCGCCGGCGGCGAAGCTGCTGCCGGCGGCGCGCCCGCGCCGCAGCGCGCTCTTCGGGCGTGCGCCCGCGCGGTGCGCGCGTCTGGCGATCGGTCGAAGGCTGCTCGTCCATGTCCCGCCGAGGAGTGGTGTGCTGCCGGCCCTACGGGCCAAGAGTACCAGAGAGACGCCGCAGACCGACAAGCCGGTTCGGCCGCGTCGAAAGCGCGCACAGCGCGCTGCTCGTGCAGCGCGCTCGAGATGCCGCCGCGCAGCTCGGCGGAGAGCGCGTGCGCTCGCAGGCCCGATCGCCGCGCGCAGCCCGTTCAGGCGCTGTACCCGCCGTCCACCAGCCACGAGTCGCCGCTGACGAAGCTCGCCTCGTCGCTCGCCACGAAGGCGACCACGGCGGCGACCTCAGCGGGGCGGCCCACCCTGCCGACGGGATACCCGTCGGCCTGTACGGCCGCGTATGCCTCGGGGTCGTCGGCTGCGGCGATGGCAGCGGCGAGCATCGGCGTCTGGATGATGCCCGGCGAGACGGCGACCACGCGCACGCCGTCGGGCCCGTGGTCGTGGGCCAGCGTGCGCACCACGTTGATGAGCCCGGCCTTGGCGGCGGCATAGGCCGCGGCGCCGGGCTCACCGTGGTGCCCGGAGTCGCTGGCGATGACGACGATCACGCCGCCGTCGGCGGCGACCATGGGCGCCAGGGCGGCCTGCATCGTGAAGAAGGCGCCCTTGAGGCAGGTATCGAGGACGACGTCCCAGTCCTCCTCGCTGACGTCGAGCGTGGGGCGCTCGTCCCAGACGCCGGCGCAATGGACGAGCACGTCGAGCTGCCCATACCGCTCCATGACGGCGGTGACGAGCGCCCGGCAGTCGCCGACCTCGCGGACGTCGCCCGTGACCCAACCGTGCTTGCCCGCGGGCAGCAGGCTCTCGGCGACGCGGCGCGTCTTCGCCTCGTCGCGGCCCGCGACCATGACGGCGCAGCCCTCCACGGCCAGGCGGCGCGCGCACGCTTCGCCGATCCCCGACGAACCGCCGGTGACCAGAACGACCTTGTCGGCAAGACCCTCCACGACGACCTCCCGAGGCGGCGGTCCGCGCATGCGGACAGTACAGTAAGCCTACAACGGCAGCTCGATGGAGTGCAGTGGCGCGACACGCACAACCTCGACCAGTATCGACGTGCGGGCGCCGACTTGACGCTACGTGAACGCTCGTTCATTATGTGAACTGTCGTTCACGTTCATCGAGGAGCAGCTAGTGCCCGCAGATATGTCCACGCCCCCGGTCACCGACGGCCGCCGTGCGCAGCGGCGCACCGCCACAGAAGAGCGCATTCTGGCGGCGGCCCGCAGCCTGCTGCTGGAGCGGGCCACCATCGACACGCTCTCGATGCGCGAGGTCGCGCGCCGCGCCGATTTCACTCCCGGGGCGCTGTACCGCTACTTCGACGATCGCCAGCATCTCATCGACGCGCTTTTCATGGATGCCCTGGCCCGCCTCGGTACCTACCTGGAATCGGCCGGCGGAAGTCAGGGGCCCGAGCGGCTGATGGAGCTCGGGCTCGCGTACTTGCGCTTCGGCCGTGAGCGCCCAGAGCTGCTCACTCTGCTGTTTCAGACCCCGGTGCCGGCCAAGGAGTGGGGAGCGTACATCTCCGTCGCCTGGCCGTTCACGCTTGTGGTCGCCGCCGTTCGGCAAGGTGTTGACGAGGGCGCACTGCGCCTGCTCCCCGAGCTCGACGAGGCCGGCGCAGCGTACTCGTTTTGGAGCCTCGTCCACGGCTTCGCCACGCTCGAGAGCGGCCATCTGAAGAACGTCCGCGGCGACTTCGCGGCGATGCAGCGCGCCGGCCTCGCGGCGTTCGTGGACCGGCTGCGCCCGACCCGAAGGGGACCCCGGTGAAGCGTCAACGACTCCGCCGCCGGATCATCGTCGCGTCGGCGATCCTGCTGCCGGTCACCCTGAACTACTTCTCGCCGTACCTGATGACGACTGGGGCGGCGCTCGGCATCATCACGGGCAGCTTCATTGTGTGGGTAGTCTGGTCGGTGGTGGCGCTGTTTGTGGGCCGCGCCGCCTGCGGCTGGGTGTGCCCGCTCGACGGCATCCAGCTCGTCTGCGACAAGGTTACCCACGGACGGCGCCTAAGGCGCGTCCCCGGGCTGGGCGCGCTCCGCTACGTTCTCTGGGCGGCCTGGATGGGCGCCGTGGTCGCGTTGCTGGTGCGCCACGGCGGCGTCAGCCACGTCGAGCCGCTCTACATGACTGCTCACGTCGTCTCAGTCGACGCGGCCGGCAACCTCATCACGCTGACCATGCTGGTCGCGATCGTCGCCGTGCCGGCGGTGCTGATTGGTCGTCACGCCTTCTGCCAGTATCTCTGCCCGTTCGCGCCGTACAACATCGTGGGCAGCCTCGCGGGCAGAGCACTACGCCTGCCGCAGCTTCGCCTGCGACTCAGTGGAGCGGCCTGCAGCGGCTGCGGCTCGTGCGCCGGCACCTGCCCTATGAGCCTGCCTGTGCCCGAGATGGTCGCCACCGGCGACCTCCGGCGCACGGACTGCATCATGTGCGGAAGCTGCGCCGACGGGTGCCCACGGGGCGTGATCGCCTACCGCTTCGCCCGCACGGTGAGCGCAGCGACAAGCGCGGCGGCGGACGGAGCGCCGGGCACGGCACGCGACGCAGCGTAGCGGGACGACGGCGCGCACGACGGCGCGACGTCACCCGGCACGGTCGCAGCGCTCAGACCTCCTCAAGGAAGAAGCCTTCAGTCTGGCCGCGCTCCCACTCGTCGAACGGGTCGTCGGCGACCGCGGCGCGCATGGCCTCGACGCCGGCGCGCCACGAGGCTTCATCCTCCCAGCGCGCCATACCGACGAGGCGGCCGCTGCGGGCGTCGCGCAAGATACGCGCCTCGATGAAACCCGGCTGGCCGGCGCCGGCCGCACCGAAGCGATGCATCGAGGCGACCAGGTCCTGCTCTTTGTCGGGTTTCGGGGTGTGGATCGACAGGTGGACGATCATGTGGCCTCCGTTCATCGAACTGGATCTTAGCGCCCTGCGGCGGCCAGCAGCTCCACGGTGTGCACGACCGGCCGCGAGTCGCCCGTCTGGCTGAGAACATCGGCGAGTTGCATCCGGCAGCCCGGGCAGCTCGTGGCCACGACCTCGGCGCCGGTGGCGGCGATGTCGGTGGCCTTGCGCGCGCCGATGGCGAGCGAAAGCTCCTGATGCGCGAGCGAGAACGACCCCGCACCTCCGCAGCAGCGCGACGGCTCACGCATCTCGCTCAGGCGCACGCCGGGGATGCCGGTGAGCAGCTCGCGCGGTTGCCGCGTCACGCCGAGGCCCCGCGCCAGATGACACGGGTCGTGGTACGTCACCGTCGCCTCCAGCCGGCGAGTCGGCGGCCCCACACAGAGGACGTCGACCAGGTAGCTCGTGATGTCGTAGGCGCAGGCCGCGAGGCGCTGCGCCCGCGCGGCGTACCGCGGCTCGCCGGCGAGCAGCCGCGGGTACCGATGGACAAACGAGCTCGTGCAGGTCGGGCAGGCGGCCACGAGCGCGTCGAACTCGAGGCCTTCGAGCTGGTCGAGTTGGAACCGCGCGAGCTCGGTCGCACCCGCCAGATCGCCATGCGCCTCAAGCGGCACGCCGCAGCAGGCCGCCTCGGGCGGGGCAACGACATCGACGCCCGCCCGCTCCAACACCTCGACAGAGGCGTGGCCGATGCCGGGATACACGTAGGTGACCATGCAGCCCGGGAAAAGCAGCACGCGCGGCCCAGTGCCGGCCTTCCGCAACGGACCCGGATGCGCGAACGGGTGCGCCGCCAGCGGCGGGTACGCGCGCCTTGCCGCCAGCCCGTGGGGGAAGCGCAGGCGGCGCAGGTCGCGATCGGACGCGGGCTTGAAGGCCGCATCCTGCAGACGCGCGGCTGCCTCCGCCGCGGCCCGCAGCACGCGCGGCCGCCTCACACCGCCGAACACCACGCGCTTCACCCACGGCAGGCCGCGCGCCTCCACGACCTGTGCCCGCGCCGCGGCCACGATGTCTACCACGGGCACGCCCGACGGGCAGGCTTCCTCACAGGCCATGCATGTCGTGCAGGTGGAAAACGCGGCCGCCGCCTCGCGGTCCACCGGCAGATCGCCGCTCAGGATCGCCGCCGCGAGCTGGACCTTGCCGCGCGCGACGCCGGGCTCGATGCGCGTCTCTGCGTACACCGGGCACACGGCCTGGCAGGCGCCGCAGCGGTTGCAGATCGTGACCGCGTCGGCGAGCGCGCGCATGACAGCGAGGTCGTCAGGCGGGCGGGCGGCACTCACGCCGTGAACTTGCCGGGGTTGAGGATGTTCTGGGGGTCCAGGGCGGCCTTGATGCGGCGCGTGAGGTCGAGGCCGCCCTCGCCGAGCGCCCACCCGAGATACGGCGCCTTGGCCGAGCCGATGCCGTGCTCGCCGCTGAGCGTGCCGCCCAGATCGATGGCGGCGCGAAAGATCTCCGCGATCGCCGCATGGGCGCGTTCCATCAGCTCCGCGTCGTCTGGGTCGACGAGCACGGTCGGGTGCAGGTTGCCGTCGCCGGCGTGGCCCATCGTGGCGATCGTGAGGTCATGGCGCCGGGCGATCTCCTCGATCGCGGCCAGCATCTCGGGGATGCGACTGCGCGGCACCGTGGCGTCTTCGACGATCGTGCCGCGGCTCTGGCGCGCGAGCGCCGGGTAGGCGGCCCTGCGGGCCGCCCAGAGTCGTTCGCGCGCCTCGTCGTCCGCGGCGCGTTCGACCACGCCGCCGTGCCCCAGGCAGACCCGCTCGACGAAGGCGGCCTCACGGGCCACCGCTTCGGGAGGGCCGTCGACCTCGATGAGCAGCAGCGCCGCCGCGTCGGTCGGCAGGCCGGCATGCGCGTACTCCTCGACAAACCGCAGCGTTGTTGCGTCGAGGAGCTCGAGCGTCGCCGGGACGACGTTGCCGGCGACGATTGCGGCGACCGTGCGCGTCGCCGCGCTGCTTTGCGCGAACGTCGCGGTCATGGTCGCGCGCGCCTCCGGCGCCGGCACCAGGCGCACGGTCGCCTCGGTGATCACGCCCAGCGTGCCCTCGGAGCCGACGAAAAGACCTACCAGATCGTAGCCGGTCACGTTCTTCGTCGCCTTGCCGCCGAGACGCACTATCTGGCCGTCGGCCAGCACGACCTCCAGGCCCGTGACATAGTGCTTGGTCACGCCGTACTTGAGGCCGCGCAGCCCGCCGGCGCACTCGGCGATGCTGCCGCCCATGGTCGCGACCGCGACCGACCCCGGATCGGGCGGATACATGAGGCCGTGCGCGGCGGCCAGATCGTTGAGACGCTGGATGACGACTCCGGGCTGCACGATGGCGCAGTGGTTCTCCGCGTCGAGCTCGAGCACGGCGTCCATGCGGGTGGTGCTGAGGACAATGCCGCCCTGCGCGGGGATCGCCCCGCCGCTGAGGCTCGTGCCGGCGCCGCGCGGGTAGACCGGCGCCCCGGCGCCCCGGGCGATGCGCACGACGCGCGCCACCTCGTCCGTCGAGGCGGGAAGCACGACCACGTCAGGGACCCGCCGCGCCTCGCTGGCCGTGGCGTCGTAGGCGTAGCACAGCAGTTCGGACGTCCTCGTCAGAACGCGGCCCTTCGGGAGGGCGCTCGCGAGCGCCCGGATGAGATCATCGCTCACGTCGTCTCCTCGTTCGGAGCCCATGCCGACGGACGCCGGAGATGCTTGCTCAGCCGGCCTCCCGCTCCTGCCGGGCCTTCTCGACCAGATCGTCCAGGCGCCGCAAAGCGTCCGGCTCCAACCGGTAGGCGGGCTCGCTGTCGCGCAGCTCCCGGGTCTTCTGCGCCGTGCGGTTCAGCAGCGTCGAGCCGCCGGCAGCGGCCCAGCCGTCGTACTGATCCTGCGAGATGAGCTGCGGCATGACGTAGTCGCGCACGTGCCGCCGCGTGTACTTGCGCGCCAGGTGCGTGCCGCCTGGTCCGACCGCGCAGATCTCCTCGACGGCGAGCGCCTCTGCGTCGATGGTCACGCCGTCCAGATACGCCTTCACCCAGCCTACCAGCTCGTCCATCACGACCATTGACTCGTAGGAGCTCGCCGTTCCGGAGGCCACGTAGCCGATGTCGTGCAGCAGCGTGACGCCCGCCTGGGCGGCGGTCAGCAGGGTCATGCCCGACTCGAAGGCCCACTGATCGTCGAGCATCAGGGAGTCGGAGCAGCCGCCGTAGCCGAACGTGGGCAAACCGTAGAAGGTCGCGAGATCGGCAGAGGCCTGTTGCACCGCCATCGCCTCGGGATTGCTGTAGAGCACGTGCGCCGTGCGGGGGTTCATGCCGCCCTGAGCGACCCCATAGACGTACGGGGCGCCGGGCTTCGCGAGCTCCGCGATCACAAGCCCGCTCAGCATCTCGGCATTGGTGAGCACGAGGCAGCCGGCCCTGGAGGCGGGGGCGGTAGCCCCCTGCAGCAGGGCCGTGGCGTAGACCATGGGGACGCCGAGCTCCGCGCAGCGCACGAGCCTGGCGGCCGAGTGCTCGCCGTGCACTAGGGGCGGGGTCGGCATGGCGTAGAGGGCCCAGCTTCCCGCGGCGCCACAGACAGCCGCCATCTCATTGAACAGATCGATGTCGGCGGCCAGCTCCGGCACCATGATGAGGGGCTTGCCGGTGCCGCGCAGCATGGCCGCGAACTGCGCCACCGGCGCGAAGGTCGCGGAGAGCTCGTGCGGGTGCGCCATGCTCATCACGAAGTCGATGTTGGGCAGCTTCTCCTGCAGCGCCGCCAGGTCCTCGACGTCGGCCAGCGACACCGGCCGCCGGTCCTTGGCGCCCGGGCCGAGAAGGTAGAGACAGTCCGAGCCGGTGCCGTAGTAGACAGGGCCGGCCTCCAGGGTCAGCCCGCCGGCCCCTGAACGAGACGTCAGCGGCACGCTGCGGGGCGCAACGGCCAGAGCGTCGTCGACGAGGCCGGCCGGGATTCGTACCCGCGTCCCGTCGACCCGCGCGCCGGCCTTCTCGAACAGGGCGAGGGCACGCTCGTGCTGCACCTCGACGCCCACCTCCTCCAGGACCGCGATGGTGGCGGCGTGCACCGCGGCACACCCCGCCTCATCCAGGGCGATGGTGCGGAGCCGGTACTGGGTCATCTGGGTCCTCCTTGGAGTTGTGCGCCGGCCACGCCGCACCACCGCATCGCCATCACGGCGACGGCGGCCGTGAAGTCGAGGAGGCTCTGGACGCTGGCGCGCTCGTTGACGGCGTGAGCGGTTTCAATGCCGTCGGGTCCGAAGCTGAAAGTAGGCGTGCCGCCGGCGGTGAAGGTGGCGGCGTCGTGCCAACTATCGAGGCCGGCGGGCTTGCCGCTCCGGCCGACGAGGGCTGCGCACTCGAGTGCGGTCACGACCAGAGGATGATCGGCCGGCATCTCGGCCGGCACCACGTCCTCCGTCCAGCGAAAACGCAGCGGGTGTTCGGCAAACCACGGGTCGCCGGCCACGGCCGCGGTCAGGCGATCGACCACTTCAGCCTCGACCGCCTTCCCGGTACCATGCGCGTCGGCGTGACCCGGAAGGTACGTGACGTCGCAGGTCACGTCGCAGGAGGCGGGGATCGTCACCATCCAGGTGCCGCCGCCGACGATCGTCGGCACGATGTCGCCTGGGGCCAGCAGAGGGTGCCTATGGTCCGGGCGCCCGCGCCACTCCTCGCGCAGTGCCCGGATGCCGCTCAGCAGCGGCACGAGCTTCTCGATGGCGTTCACAGCGCCGCCCTCGCGCCAGTCGGGCTGCGGCATCTCGGCGTGGCCGGCGCGGCCCTCCACGGTGATCGTCGGCGTCACCGTGCCGCGGCAGCTCACCCAGGCGTCGAACCCGGTGGGCTCGGCGGCGACGCCGGCGTCCGCCTTCACGCCGTGTTCCACGGCCATGCGGCCGCCGGCCCCCGACGACTCCTCGTCGGTGACCGTGCAGAAGACAACGTCGCCGGCCAGGCGCACGCCCAGCCGGCTCAGCGTCTCGAGCGCCATGACCAGGCAGGCGACGCCACCCTTCATGTCGCAGACGCCGCGCCCGTACAGCGACCCGTCGCGTTCTTCGACCTTGAACGGATCGCTGAGCCACTGCTCGAGCGGCGCCACGTCGACGGCGTCGATGTGGCCGTTGAGCAGCAGGCTGCGGCCGCCGCCGGCGCCGGGGAGAACGGCAGCGAGCTGCGGCCGGCCGGCGAAGTCGAGGCCGGCCGGCAGGAACCTGCTGCCGGCCCCCGTCGGCGCGGGCTCCCACAGCTCGGGCCGCGCGCCGATCCGCGCGAGGCGCGCGGCGAGCAGCCGCTGCAGCTTCTCCTCGTCGCGCGCCGGCCGGCCCGGCAGGCGTGCCGTGGTGTCGCAGGCGACGAGCTCGGAGACGAGCCCGACGACCTCGTCGCGGGCGCCCAATGCCGCTTCGACGACCTTCTCCTCCAGCGCGGCACGCGGATCGCTCACGGCACACTCCCCTCCGGTGACGGCGACAACGGGTCCGCGCCATTGTACGCTCGCCCCAGACGACCGGCACCGGCCCACGCCAGGAGGACCCATGAGCGAGACTCGCTCCACCAAGATCCGCGTCATCAAGCCCGGGGATGTGATCTGGGACGAGGCCCTGTGCAGCGCGGACGAGGCAGAGGAGCCCGGACAGGAGTACACCGCTGCGCACTCCGTCGACGACAAGTTCAGCTTTGGCCTGTGGCGTCGCGACGCGCAGAGCCGCCACTTCGAACGCCCCTACCACGAGATCGCCTACATCATCGAGGGCCAGGTCGAGATCACCGACGACGACGGCGAACTGCTGACCGCCGGCCCCGGCGACATCCTCATCACCCCGCAGGGAAGCGCGGGGTATTGGAAGAACCTCAGCCCCGTGAAGAAGGTGTGGGGCATCTACGAAGAGAGCGGAGCCGACCTCGACCCGTACATCGGCCCCGGGGCCTTCTGAGGGCGCGCCCGGCGGAGCGGGCGGCGCGCCCGGCCTGCGCGTCAGCGCAGCGCCACTCTGAAGCGGGCTGAACCGCGGCCACCGTCGCCGTCGCGCACCGTCACGACGACCGTGTAGTTGCGGCCGTGAACGCGAGGGAAGCGGTGCGCCAGCGTGAAGGTCTTGTCGGCGCGCAGGCGCAGCGCCGTGCGCGCCGAGCCGTCGCCCCAGTCCGCGGCGCCGGGCCACGAATCGGCGCCGGGGTCGGCGAACGAGCGGTGGCGCGTGAGCAGCGCGCCTGCGACCTCGCTCGCCGTGCCCCCGGCGCGTACCCGAGGCGCCACGTTGGCCACGGCGACCGCGACGCTCGCTCCCGCAGTGCGGGCCGCGTCGCTGGTCACAACGACCGGCGCCAGTGAGCTCGTGTCAACGACCTCGAAGTCGCTGCCCACCACCAGGTCCAGCGTAGGCAGGGTCTCGTCGTTCCGCCTGGGGTCGGGTGAGCCTCCTACGTACCAGTCGGCGCCGCTGTCGGCGACGATCATGCCGTGCATCTTGAGGCCGATCAGGATCACCTGGACATCCGTCGGGAAGCCGCTGACGTCAAAGCTCGCTTTGACGGGCGCGCGCAGACCCATCGGCGGCAGGTCCGGATCGGTCGAGTCGCCGGCGCCGGCAGGAGCGCTGCAAGCAGCAGCGCCGGCAGGGCGCCGGCGAGGAGGGCAAGCAGCGGCCGTTGGGGTAGAGAGTCCACACCCCCGGTATCGGCCGAGACGCGCGACCGCTGAGACACTCGCGTCGCCCGACCGGGCCACGGCGCGGCCATCGGCGCTCGCCCGCCGCGCGAGGTCGATGCGTCAGCCGGCGACCTCGACGCGGTCGCGCCCGCCGTCCTTTGCCCTGTACAGCGCTTCGTCGGCGCGCGCGAACAGCTCGTCGGGCGTCTCGCCGACGCAGTGCTGCGTGACCCCGAAACTGGCCGTCACCTTGCCCACGGAGACGTGATCGTGGGCGGCGGCGGCGGCGCGCAGCCGCTCCGCCAGCTCCGCCGCCCCCTCGACCGTCGCGCCGGGGGACAGCACGACGAACTCCTCGCCGCCCCAGCGCGCCAGGCTGTCGGTGGCGCGGATCCCGGCGCGCAGAATGTCGGCGAGAGTGACGAGCACCTGGTCGCCGGCCTCGTGCCCATACGTGTCGTTGACGCGCTTGAAGTGGTCGATGTCGAGGATGAACAGGGCCAGCGGGTGCCCGTAGCGCCGCGCGCGCTCGAGCTCGGCCTGCGTCAGCTCGTTGAACTTGCGCCGGTTGAGGGCGCCGGTGAGCGCGTCCGTGGTGGCGAGCTCCTCGAGAATCACCGCCTGAGCCTCCAGCTCGGTGCGCGCATCGTCCAGACGCAGGACCATGCTGTTGAACGCCTCGGAGAAGTCGCCCATGAAGTCGACGCGCTGGGTGAAGTCGCCGGCCGCCACGCGCTGCGTCTGCCAGGTGAGGTGGCGCAGCGCCGCGTCGAGGTTCTTGAGGGCGCCGGCCAGGCTCCCCCTGAGGGCCAGCGGCTGCTCCAGATCGCCCCGAGAGACGGCGAGCGTGTAGCGGTAGAGGCCGGCGAGGTCATTGAGCAGTTCGTCGAGCTCGGCGTTGTCCTCGAGCCCGGCGGGCAGCGCGGCGCGGCGTCCGCTGCGCAGGGTGGTGCGGATCACCGCCAGCGCCGCCTCGAGCGCGGCGTCGTCCGCGGCCGAGGTCACGCCGCTGCGACCTCGGCGGTGAACCGGCAGGTGCGGTCGCCGGTGCACCAGCAGTCGACTTCCTTGACGATGAAGCGGCGCCCCGTGTAGCTCTCGAGCAGCGCCGCGATGAACCCCTCGTCGTACACGCAGATCGACTCGCCGGTCTCCGGGAGCCCCGAGCAATCGAGATCCTCGGACACGGTCACCACGAACTCACCCTTCTCAAGATCGGCCTTCTCGACGCGCAAGATGCCGATGCCCATCTCGCGCAGTACGCGCTGGAGCTCGGCGACGAAGTCGCCGAGGTCATCCGGCTCACTGAGCAGGTGAGCGGCGAACTCAGCACCAGCCAGCTTGCCGGCTTCGTAGAACACGTCGTCCGCCGCTTTCGTACCGAATTGCCGCTCCAGCACGTCGCGAAAGCAGAACTGCATGAGGCGATACGCCTCAAGCCGGGTCGTGTTGCCCAGATTGGGCCGCCCCAACTCGAGATCGCCGAGCAGGTCCCACGAGAATGCGTATTTGCGATCCTCACCCATTCGTCCCCCTCGTGACGCGAGTGTCTCGACGCAAGTCGACTCTCATCATAAACCTCACCGACGGACCGGCGACCAGGGGAATCGTCAGCTTGCGAGCCAGGCGCGCGGCGAGCAGAGTCCAGAGGTCACATTGTCACCAAGAATGGGGTCACAATGACCACAGCCGGCATCAGAGAACTGAAGGCACCTCAGCAAGTACATCCATCTGGCCGGCGAGGGCGAGAAGGTGGTCGTCACGCTTCGCGGCAAGGACGTCGCGATCATCCAGGCGCCGGACGCGCAGCACGACGGCTTGCGCCGCCTCATGGAGAGCGGCATGGTCAAATGGTCCGGCGGCAAGCCGAAGATCCCCAGTGGGCCACCGATCAATTTCAAAGGCGGGCCGATCTCCCAGACCGTGCTCGACATGCGGGAGCGCGATTGATCGTGTACCTCGACACCAGCGGCTTGCTGAAGCTGTTCGTCGACGAGCTGCACACCGAGGAGACGCGCAACTGGGCGCGCGCCGCCGACGCCATCGCGTTGTCGCGGGTGACGCTGCCGGAGGCGAGCTCCGCCATCAGCCACCGGCATCGAACCGGCGGCCTCACGCTGCCCTCAGCCCAGCGACTGATCCGCGAGATCGCCGCCTTCTGGCGCGCGTCCACCGTAGTCGAGCTTGACGAAGTGCACGCCGCCGATGTCGCCTTCGAGCACGGCCTTCGCGGATTCGACGCGGTCCAGCTCGCGGGGGCACTGACCGCTCGCGAGCGCGCCGGCCGTGAGACCGTCGCCTTCGCCTCTTTCAATCTCGCGCTCAATGAGGCCGCGCGCGCCGAAGGCCTCACCGTTCTGGAGCCGCTCGACTGATAGCATCGGGCGATGGAACGCTTTCGCCCGCTGCACCCCATTGCGAGCCTGCGCAGCCTCGATCCCAACGTGCGCAGCCTCGGCCTCGTCAGCTTCTTCGCCGACCTCAGCTCGGAGATCGCCTACCCGCTGTTCCCGATCTTCGTCACCACGGTGCTCGGCGTTCCCGTGGCGCTGCTCGGCGTGATCGAGGGCATCGCCGAGGCCACCGCCAGCATCACCAAGTACCCGTTCGGGCAGGCCGCCGACTACACCGGCCGCCGGCGACCCTTCGTGCTCGCCGGCTACACCCTCGGCGCCCTCGGCAAGCTGGTCATCGCGCTGGCGGCCGGCTGGCCGCTGGCGCTGGCCGGCCGTTTCACAGACCGTCTCGGCAAGGGCATGCGCACGGCGCCGCGCGACGACCTCATCGCGGCCAACACGAAGCCCGAGCTGCAGGGGCTGGCGTTCGGCCTGCACCGCAGCATGGACACGATGGGTGCGGTGCTGGGACCGCTGGTCGCCCTGGCGCTGGTGCAGGCGCACGTCTCGCTGCGCTGGATCTTCGCGATTGCCGTGGTGCCGGGGCTGCTGAGCGTGCTCGCGATCATGCTCTTCGTGCGCGAGCACCGGGAGCAGCCGCAGCGCCGCGCCTTCCGCCTGTCGCTGCCGGCTTCGCCGGCCTTTCGCTGGCTGCTGGCCGGCTCCCTGCTCTTCGCGGTCGGCAACTCGAGCGACATGTTCATCCTGCTCAAGGCCAAGGACATCGGCCTGGGGACGTCGGCGGTCATTCTCCTCTACGTGCTCTACAACGTGGTGTACTCGGCCGGGTCGCTGCCGCTTGGGGGGCTCAGCGACCGCATCGGCCAGTACCCGCTGGTGATCGCCGGCTACGGCGTGTTCGCGGTCGTCTACCTCGGGTTCGCCGGCGCCCGGTCGGGCCTGGCGCTGGCGGGCCTCTTCGCCGCCTACGGCCTGTACATCGCCGCCACCGAAGGCACGAGCAAGGCGCTGATCGGGCGCGCCATCCCCACGGGGGAGCGCGCCTCGGCGCTCGGGCTGTACTACACGGCCACGGGCCTCGCGAGCTTCACCGCCAGTACGGTCGGCGGCGCGCTGTGGAGCGCCGTAGGGCCATGGGCGACCTTCGCCTTCGGGGCGGCGGCGGCCCTGGCCGCCGCCGCCCTCATGCTGCTCGGCCGCGGCAAGGTGCGCCGGGCGCTCGCTGCGTAGCCGAGCCCGGAGCGCCGGCCGAGGCCGCATCGTGCGGCCGGGTGACGCTCGCCTCGGCCGGGTCAGCCCTGTGCCGAGCCACGCGAAGCAGGTACGATGGCGCTGAGAGTCCACGGCCTATCGCACCTGGAGGGACAATGGCCAGGAACTGCCCGTCCTGCGGCCGCGCCAACGTAAACGACGCGCGGTTCTGCCCGGGCTGCGGTGCCGAGATGGAATCGGTCTGTGCATCCTGCGGCGCCGCCCTGCCCGGCGACGCCGTCTTCTGCAGGACCTGCGGCGCCGTCGTCGGCGCAGCGGCGGCGTCGGCCGCCCCGCCCGTAGTCGCCCCGCCGCCCGTCGCCGCTCCGCCCCCCGCCGTCCCGCCCCCGCCGGCAGTCGCCCCGCCGTCTGTGGCCGCGCCGCTCGCCGCGCCTGCGGCGCTGGCCGGCGCGGCCGGCGCGGTGCCCCCCACACCGCCGGCGACGGCGCGCGGCGCCGGCGGACCGCCCCGCAAGGGGCCCGGCCCGGCGCTGCTCATCGTCCTCATCGTCCTCATCGTGCTG
>Ga0209083_1000479_pt1 | contig 59079 bp, 41 predicted proteins | sample AM7aDNAmetaG_FD_184132 | JGI IMG/M metagenome (GOLD analysis project Ga0209083, IMG submission 184132) | Freshwater microbial communities from Finland to study Microbial Dark Matter (Phase II) - AM7a DNA metaG (SPAdes) (version 3) | ecosystem: Environmental > Aquatic > Freshwater > Lake ...
ATTTTTTGCGACAATTCTGAAGCTGGAATGTGTTTTATAATCTCTATCTGTTCGACATTTACCATATAGTAATATTAGACTTAATATTATAGAAAGTATTGCAATATACTATAATACATGAAGTCTGTGCTTGAATATCCGGATTCCATTTACATTTACTCCAGCATTGATCACACTTTTTTGGATCAGCAGGTTCACAATTTAACTTAATTGCACCACAATCTGTTATGCAGTTTAAATTCACATCAGGTAAGAAACCCTCACAATTTTTCAGACAGTACTGGCATGATTCATTATTTTTTGTTCGACAATTTTTAGTTGCTCCACAATTTTCTAAGCAATTCATCTGTTTATCTGCAACATTAAAGTCTTTGCAAAGTGACATACATTTATCGCAGTCCTGGCTGAGGGGCTTACAATCAGAGAACATCGCTTCGCAATACTTATTCCATTTATTAACGAATGTAGTATTTTGATAAGCATATGGTTTTTCAAATTTACATTGAAAGCATGTCGAATGACCGCATAATGATTTTTCACATTTTTTAAGACAGTTTCCTGTATCTGAGCCGGCAGCACCAAGGAGCATCTCTGTTTTTACACATTGCACCATGCATGCAGTGCATTCTTTTGTGGGGTCATGGCAATTGACATCATAATCTTCACAAGTTTTGATACATCCTGGTTTCACATCTGGCCTAAGTCCTTCACAAAGTCCTTTACAATCATTACAGATATAATTCTGATAATCTTCGTTTTCAAGGGCACAATTCAATACACAATGGGTTTGTGCCGGAAAACTAGAATTATAATATGAATCTTGTTTACATTCCTTAAAACAACTATCCGTATTTTCCAGTTGTTTATTGATAGGTACTATTGGAACTTTTGGTACACTGGAACCGGGGAAAATTGCAGGAGTATTCCTTATCAATCCAGGTTTAATTTCACCCATTGAAGAATCTAAAACACTTGTTGAGACAGTTGGGTTCAGGGTTGATTTTTCGTATAGATTCAGATTCACTGATAATGGAACTGTTAAAACTGCAGCAATGCTACATGGAATTATCAGTATTGATATCAGAAGTGCCATTGCAAAAATCAGGTAGTATAGTTTCATTTCTATGGCGTCAAAATCAGGTTAGTTTTTAGGATACTAAAATTTCGCAACTGAACCCTGTTTTTCAGATTTATACCAAATATGAAATTTTTTTCGATGGATCCGTAGTGCTATATAGTAGTGGAACGTTACACTACGTTATGAGTTATATTCGAAAGAACATCCGTCACAACAAAAATGGCGAAATCAGAGTTTACTACAGCGAGGTGGAATCAATTCGAGTGGATGGGAAAGTAAAACAGCGGCATATCAGATCTTTAGGTAATGATCCGCTCGTCCCAACCAATTTTTCAATAAATGATGCACAATTCTCCTATTTAGCTGTTCGACTTATGCAGGGGAATTTATCTCCGACAGAGATTTTTGATATGCTAGAGGATATGGGACAACCAGTTTTGCGGGATTCGCTGAAACGCATAGGCATCACCTACGATTTTGAAAAAAAAACGTTCTTTATCTTCCTATTTTACCTGAAGAACTCGGAAAGGTCCAAGATGAATGCCCCATCTGCAAAAAAAAACTCCTCGTTAAACGAAACGACAAAAGAATAGTTAAAACATTGTCAGGAGAACTGAAATTAAATATACATTTTCGGCACTGTAAAGAACACGGTACATTTGATAAACCTTTGATTTCAGTCGTTAATCGGATATGTCCTACTGGTTGCAACTTTGACAGTAAAGTAATGATTGCTATTGGCATTTTACGATGGTCTTTTGACTATCAACGAGAAGAGATTAAGAATATTCTATTTTCAAGAGGAATTTCAATTTCAACCGGTGAGATTTCTAATCTATCAGAAGAATTTCTTATAAGATTTTATGTTCTTCACAAAAAACATATCCCTCAAATGAAAGCCATTTTTGAAAAAAATGGGGGTGTACGGCTTCATCTGGATGGAACAGGTGAGGCAGGTAACGAAATTGTGTTTATGGCAAAAGAAGGTGAGACAGGAATTACCTTGGATGCTCAGACCATCATCACAGAAAACAAAAAATATGTAAAGACGTTCCTCGAAGGGTTGAATTTGTTATATGGAACTCCAATAGTTATTGTCAGGGATATGAGCAAACAGATAAGTGATGCTGCAACAGACGTCTTTCCAGGGGTGCAGCAACAAATATGTCACTACCATTTCGTTAAAAATCTTGGGAAACTTCTTTTTAAAGAGAGATACGCCGCATTCAGAAAAAACATTGTAAATATGCGAATTTTGAGTCAACTCAAAAAAATGAAAGTTGATATTAGCACGAGATGAGGTAAAGATTCTGAAAACATTTTGGTCTTATCCGAGCGTAAATGGGTCATTCTTGCTATAGAACATCTCCTCATTTGCCGTGAACGGAGCTCGAATTACCCATTTATTCTTCCATACCTCGAAATCATGAACAGGATTTTAGAACTAAAACGTTTGAATCGCCGAATCTTTGAGTGGAATTTATCCAATAACCTGGATTGTCAGGAAATAATTGAATTTACTGATAAATTAGAATCTATTATCGGTAATGCAGATGTAAACGCCCAATATGATAACACCAAACAAATATGGATTTGGTTTGAAAAAGTAAGGACAATTCTGCAGATTGGCAGGCACATGAGTCAGAATGGATGTGAGAAGGCGAAACCTGACAATTCCCAGAAAATGAAAAGTGATTTCATGATTGCCCTTTCCGATATTGATAACGAAAGTGTTGCGAGTGGAGAAAAACTCCTCCGGACGGCAAGTCAGATGACGAACAATTGCAGACAACATGTCGATGAGCTTTTTGTGGACGTGAGAGATCATTCGGGAAATGTAGTGGAAATTGTGCGGGACAATAACCTCGAAGAAAGAGGTCACAGATGGAGCAGAATGCATATAAGAAGACGGACTGGAAGAACACGAACAACAAACGAAATGGCTCATTACGGCGCACTAACTGCTGTTTTTTCAAACATGGAAAATGAGACATACATTAGAGACGTTTTTTCTGAAGTTAAAGACTTTATTCGCGAGATGCAGGATATTAAGCGAGAAGAAATTTGTAAAACCTGGACCTTGATAAAACCTTATGCTAGCAAAGAAATAGTACGCTCTGACGTTAAAAGATCAGAATTTTTAGAGAGATTTGTAACCTTACTCGAAGACGGTTGTTCAGTTGAAGATTCGTTTTTCAAACTTGAATTTTCTAACCCGATAATGACGCCATAGGATTAAATTGTGTTTGTAACATTCGAAGAGTCATAATAATATAATCAGAAGACTTCATTAGGTTCCAGGACACACAAACAACTATCAAAATTTGAATGGATTGAGAAATTATGAAAAACATATGGATTCCCGGACTTCTTGCAATGTTAATAACAGGATTTTTACTTATGAGTGGATGTACAACAAATGCCCCTTCCACGCAACCAGTAGAAACAGCAAATCAATTAAAAATTCCAAATCTGACCGGGACATGGAATGTAGAATCTCAAAGTGGTGTTATCCAGAAATCAGCAGTACCAGGACAATGGACTCATCAAAAGAGTCTGTATGATTCGCTTAGCGCCCAGGCTGTGATAACCGATCAAAAAGACAGAGTTATGCACGGAAAATTAAATGCATCTTCAGGTGCTGATGAGAGTTTTGTTGCAGTAATTGGAATGGACAATAAAACGTTCTACTATGCCGATTATGATGGTATACTTGACGGACAAATTGTCAATGATAATCTGATAAATGTAGTATACCGTCAGGTTACAGCAAATGATACTGTAATAGGCGTAGGAACCTGGACACGGGTAAAATAACCTTTTTTATTCTAATTTTCCCAGTCTCGCGACTTAACTGTTCGAATGAGGGTCCCTGAGCGAAAAGGCCAGCTATCACAATTCGGAAATAAAAATCATACAGTTTTTACCGACTTCCAGGTCTCACTCAACCATAATCGGATAGAGACAGATATTCACTATTAAGAAAGCCAGGTTAATTTTTTTGAATAACAAAAGAAGAGTCATAAAAGTTAATTCGAAGACTTCATTATGTCTTAAAACATACAAACAATTATTAAAAGCTGAATGGAATGTGAAATTATGAAAAATTTATTGATTCACGGACTTCTTGCATTGTTAATTACCGGATTTTTAATTATGAGCGGATGTACAACAAATGCACCTTCCACGCAACCAGTAGGAACAGCAAATCAATTAAAAATTCCAAACCTAACCGGGACATGGGATGTAGAAACCCATGGTGGTGTTATCCAAAAGTCAGCAGTTCCCGGGCAATATACTCATCACAAGGGCAGGTATGATACACTTAGCGCCCAGGCAGTGATAACCGATCAAAATGGCAGAGTTATGCACGGAACATTAAATGCATCACTTGGTGCCGAGGAAAGTTTTGTAGGAGTAATTGGAATGGACAACAAAACGTTCTACTATGCCGATAATGACGGTATAATCGAAGGACAAATTGTCAATGATGATCTCATAAATATGGTATACCGTCATGTTACCGCAAATGATACTGTAATAGCTGTAGGGACCTGGTCAAGGGTAAAATAGCCTTTTTGATTTCAGGTTTGCTAGTATGGTCACTTAACTTCCAGAAAATGTAAACTATCCCAATTTGTTTTTTTCCTGAGGAAAAATGTGACAATCAACTAATTCTTTGTAAATTTTTCAGGGGAAAAAACTTTTTCCCAGAGAAATAGTTCTATTTCAATTCTCACAAAATCGACCCTCCAAAATATCGCACCCGAAAACAATTTGATGACAATCAGTCATTTTCTTTCCATCAAAATATTATTCAGGATGGGATTCGGGTTGCCTGATTATGTGTCTGAAAAAAATATTAATAAAAGTGAAGCAGAAGCCACAGACTGAATAGTAACAAATCATTTAACCTCCGTTTATCCCCTTATCAATCGCCCGTAAAAACAGATTTTGCGTTCAAAAAGGTCTTTGAAGGAGAAAGCTCGAAAGATATCCTGCTTTCGTTCATCAATGCAGTCATAGACTTTGAAGGGCATCGTGTCGGGAGTCTTTAAGATCCTTCCCCAGTACCAGATTCCTCGCATCATTCTCTTCTTCATATTGGTCTTTAAAATTTATCTCTTCTTTGAGTTTTTTCTTGACTATGCTAAAGAATTCAGTGGCAAAATCCTTACCTCGTTCAGATATAAGTATAATGTGGTCTGATTCTAACTCAAAGAAGAGTTGTTTCCCTACCTTGAGCCCTAAACGATCCCTGATCTCTTTTGGGATAACTATCTGCCCCTCTTCACCGATTAAAGATCCACATGTTAATTCACTCATGATTTAAAGTCGGTGTAAGATAAGAAGAAAATGGTTGCATCTCCTGAAAATAAATGCATAATTATCCCTTATACTCATTCTCCAATCCATACGCAGGTATTAAACTTACATTTGATAGAGCTTTCCGGTACTGGATCTGCAGTTCCACCCACTCCGTTATGGGCAGGGTTTATCATTTGTCATTTTTTTATTTGGTATTATTACAATCACGGTATATAAAGCCATTACCAGCCACTCTCCTTTCCTCCGATAGTTAGAAGGATAATGAAATCTATTAATTATACCAAATCTGGATCACTATGCGGTTCTTAGATGTAAAAACAGATTTTGCGTTTAAAAAGGTCTTTGGGTCAGAAGGTTCGAAGGATATTCTGCTTTCGTTCATCAATGCAATCATAGACTTTGAAGGGCATAGTGTCGAGAGTCTTGAGATCCTTTCTCCGTACCAGATTCCTCTCCTCGCCGGGATGAAAGATTCCTATGTTGATGTAAAGGCCAGACTTGAAAGTGGTACTTTCGTGATAATCGAAATGCAGGTGCTCAATGTTGAAGGATTTGAGCAGCGAATCCTTTATAATGCAGCAAAATCTTATTCGACCCAGATAGTAAGGGGAGAAGAATATGCTGACCTCATGCCAGTGGTTGCATTGACCATAACTGACTTTATCATGTTCCCTGATCTTTCAGATGTGCGTTCGGAGTACCGGATGAAGGAAGTGAAGCATATGAGAGAATATAACGGAGATATCCGGCTCATCTTCTATGAACTCCCTAAATTCACAAAAACCATCAAAGAACTTGAAACACTTCAGGACAAATGGCTCTTTTTTGTCCAGAGGGCAGGTAGCCTTGAAGTGAAACCAGTCACACTCTCATCTGTGCCTGAGATCGATCATGCACTCGAAATAGCAAACGAAGCAGGACTTACCTGTACCGAACTTGAGGCTCAACATAAACGACGGGATTTTATTATGCTGCAACGAGGCTCTGTAAAAAAGGCATTAAAAGACGGGTATGAGAAAGGACGCGAGGAGGAACGGATGCTGATAGCGAAACGGTTGAAAGCATCAGGTTTGTCACCCATTGAGATCATGAAGGCAACCGGGTTGTCAGAGGATGAGTTACTTCAGATTGATTGATTTTATTACCTTAAGCCCGAATAAAATATGCAATCGAAATTGTCACCCCGATAATTACAACAAACCAGCGAAGAATGTTCGAATCGATCTTTCCTGTTAACTTACCTCCGGCCAGACCACCAGCTACCGAACCAAAGCTCATAACAAGCACAATCAACCACTCAACTCTCCCAAATAATATGAAATAAATTGCTGCTGTAATATTGATACTGAATGATATTGCTTGTTTTAAAACATTGAGACTTGTAAGTGAATCATCATATAAAAGTCCAAGCAGGGCTATCACCATCACACTCACTCCAGCCCCAAAATATCCACCGTATACCGATGCGAGGAAAAGAAGGATAAAACCACCGATAGTTACAAGTTTAGTTGAATCTGTTTTGTTTTCCCTTGACTTCAACCACTTTTTCAATGGAACTTGTACAGCGAGGAGGATAGACGCCATCAGGATAAGATATGGAACTAATATCTGAAATGAACTTTCCTTTGAATTAATTAATATCAGGCTACCGATTATACCACCAAGTATACTAATAGGTAAAATCCTGTAAAGGCGTTTTCTTTGGCTGGGGAAGTCCTTTCTCTGGGCAAAAATTCCTCCAAAATAACCTGGACATAGCGCTATTGTATTTGTCATATTCGCGATAACCGGGGGAATTCCCATTGCAACAAGTGCGGGAAAACTTACAAGAGTACCTCCACCCGCGAGGGTATTAATAAATCCGGCAGCTAAAGCGGCTAAAAATGCAAGTATTAATTGTGTTTGATCAAGCATTGTTTCAACACTGATTATCAAAAAGTAAATCCGGTCATTAGCACATTATTTATTTTTATGTTTATTATTTTCCTGTAAATTGACTGACCTTAAATTAGCATGATAATTCGGAGGCGAATAAAGAAGATTGACACAATCATGCATTTCACTCGTGTTTTCATCAGGTAGAACACCAGTTTCCATCATCTGATCAAGGTATTTTTCCATCCCATATTGAGCTGCAAACAGGCAGGGTGTGCTGTATATAACTATAGATACCCCTACATCCTGCATTTCCTGGAGTGTCCAGTTGGGTGATTTGCCGCCGTGCAACTGGTTCACCATTACAGGAACAGAGGTCTTATCTACAACTTCAGAAACGAAATCCAGATCATTAACTGCTTCGACCATAACGCCGTCGGCCCCGTCTTCTGCATAACCAAACAAAGGCGATGAAGATACATTCTTGAGTTTGAAACGTGGGTCCACCGCAGATACTCCTAAAAATTATTGATTATATCTTATTTAACAGACAAAAATATTTGTGTATTTGTCCATCCACCTCTTAACCGGAACATCATCCTGATAATAAAACCTACAATTAAAACTGATGCGGTTGTTACAACAATTTTTACCCACTCGAATGGAGACAATGGTACCGTCTGAAAGAGAAGTCCCCCGTATTGAACTATTAATATCTGGACTGCAACAATTAGCCCCATAACTGCAAAAAAAGTTGGATTCCCACGGAAGAAAGGGGGCATCTTCCCATCAAGAGCCCGGCAATTGATCCCGTTCCAGACTGCAGCAATGATAAAAGCTGAGAATAACACCGTGTTTCGTTCAATCGGCGTACTTCCACCCAAAAAACCCGTTGCAATCTGATAAATGCCTCCAACAAGGAGGAACACTCCGGTTATAATTATCGATGTCCACATAAACTGTGATATAATTTTTGCATCCCTTGAAACGGGTTTATGCTGCATAAGTCCTGAATGTGGTGCTTCGGAACAGAGTGCAAATGCAGCGAGTGTATCCATTATGATATTTATCCAGAGTATCTGGATAATTGTAAGAGGTTCCGGGTAACCTAGAAGTGGTGCAACAAAAACAAGGAAACATGCAGAAAAATTTATCGTAAGCTGGAAGAGGAGGAAACGCTGAATATTCTCATATAAAGACCTCCCCCACCAGACTGCATTTGTTATTGAAGCAAATGAATCATCAAGAAGGATAATGTCACTAGCTTCCCTTGCTACCTCGGTCCCTGCAATCCCCATGGCAAGACCCACGTCAGCATGTTTGAGTGCAGGTGCGTCATTAGTACCGTCGCCAGTTACTGCTACAACAGATCCTGTTTTCTGAAGCGCTTCAACGAGCAACAGTTTATCCATTGGCTCTGCACGTGCCATTACGTCAAGGTTCTGTGCTGCTGTGACCTGATCTTCACGAGTGAGTTCCCTAAATGATGACCCGGTGATTACATCACCTCCCTGATAAATCCCGGACTCCTGAGCTATTGCACGGGCAGTCTCCGGGTTATCCCCGGTGACCATTCTGACCCTGATTCCGGCCTTTTGGCAGGTAGATACAGATTCTGCAATATTATCTCTTAAATGATCACGGATTCCTACAAAACCGTCCCACTCGAGATCGGTCTCATCCTCGTTACCATTCTTTATTTCTTTATGAGCAAAAGCAAGCGTCCGCATCGCCCTTGCAGCAAGGGTGTTAACCCCAGTCAGGTCAGGAATTTCCTTACATCTGGATGCAAGTATTTCTGGAGCTCCCTTAACAAGTAAATAGCTTTTCCCTTCAATCATGACCACGGTTGACATCCTTTTCCGATTCCCGTCAAAGAAGTACTGTTTTGTCAGCTCGTATTCGGACCTTATCTTATCATAGTCAAGATTGTGAAAGCGAAGCCACCTCAACAGGGCCCCTTCAGTTGAATTGCCAATAACAACAACTTTACCTTTTCTATCTTCAAGGTACGCTGTGCTATTAACAGAGGCATTAAGTGTTATCCATTCTGCGGGGGAATTGGAAAGTTTGTTGATATTTATCGGATTTCCAAAAGAGGATTCAACTACCTCCATCTGGTTTTTTGTGAGGGTCCCGGTTTTATCAGTACAGATTGTCGTTGCAGACCCGATTGTTTCACAGGCAATGAGCCTTCGGACGAGACAGTTAGCACGGGTCATCTTACGCATAGCAAGCGATAGTGAGAGTGCCACACTCATAGGAAGCCCTTCTGGGACTGCAGCAACGACGATTACAACTGCAAGCATGAAATAATGAAGGATGTTATTTGCCGTTGTCAGGTTGAAACCTGTTACTTCACCATTCATTATTCCTTTAATAAACAATGATGAACAGATGAGTATTGCCATCGCATACCCGAATCTGCTGATGACCTTAGACAACTTTTCAAGCTTCTCTTCAAGTGGTGTCACTGTCGAATGATCAATTCCAAGTGAAGCTGCAATGAGACCCATCTGTGCCGAATCACCTACGGCTGCGGCTATTATCTGCCCCTTTCCGGCAGTTACGAATGCTCCTTTAAGGACCTTCTCTCGCGTAGTTTTATTTACGGGTTCACTTTCTCCCGTAAACGATGATTCATCAATAGAAAGAGAAAACGCCTGGTTCACCCAGCCATCAGCAGGGATCGCGTCACCCGCTTCTAACAGGATAAGGTCTCCAGCCACTACATCCCGCGAGGGGATGGATGTAGGATGGCCATCACGGATTACTTTTACTCCCATGTCATCCCGATGTGCATTTAATACATCAAACTCACGGCTGCTGCGGTATTCATTAATGAAAGAGATTGCTGTTGCAAGGAGTATTGCAATAATAATCCCAATAATATCTAAGTAACCACTCCCTTTGACAACAGAAACAACTGTGGAAATGGCGGCAGCAAGAAGAAGGATCTTAATTATCGGGTCATCAAAGTTTTTCAGGTACTGTCTCCAGATTGATTCCCGAACAGGAGGTGTCATGGCATTTGAGCCATAATTTTTACGCATTTCTGAGACTTGGCTGGACGATAGGCCGGATTCACCTGCGACATATACAATTTCTTTAAATGGGATCATTTTATTTTTCCGGATTATGCTTGATATTTAAAATAAAAGCGGCATATAATAATGTTCTTGAAAGATAAATCAATTTTTCGAGAAAGAATATTAGATTATTGAATTTTGTGATTCATTCTTTAAGGTACTCCTCAAGTTCAAATATCAGGAACAAATCGACATCGGCACAAGCTCCTACATTGACTTCAAATGGGTCATCCATATCTTTGATGAGGAAAATAAGTCCTGTCATAACCATTGTTATTGCAGAGATTAATACTACCATTTCAATCGTTGAATCACTCTTTGTAAAAAGAAGGATAAAAATTACAAATGCAACCGATATCTCAGCAACCGCATAGGCCGCAGGAATGAAATCTGTGTCTTTGATCTGTTTTATCCTCTTTGAAATTTTCTCTATAACCGTAAGTTCATTTCGCAATTTTACAAGAATGGGCGGAGCAACATTATTATTGGCAAGCTCGATAATATTCGCGTTTATCTCTTCCATTGCCTCGTGAATAGAACCCAGGTCCCAGAAATTTGAACGAAAATTTGCAACTATCGCATGATACAATTTTTTTATACCTCTCTTCCATTGATTTGTGAGATCTGGTCCGACCTGGGGAAACATCGAACTATCATAATATAGTGATTGTATCGAGGCAGCAAGATCGCCTGGAATTTTTTCACTTTCTTTATAATCTGTAAGTGTTCCCGTAAAAATCACCGCTATTGTAAATATAACGCTTGTTACAAGAGCTGATATAACAGGAAGTATTGTTATTACATCCAGATTGTAATAATCAATAATAATTCTCAGGACTATAAGGACTGGAATAAGTAATGCACTGATTCTAAGCATGTACCACTTTTTTTTCAGGGGATGCATAATATCTCATTTTCTTTTAATATTACAATATTTATGATTAGTGAAATGAACTACAATTGACCAAGAGTTATTTATCTTCCTGATACTATCTCTTTGAAAGTATCATGGCTAAACAGAAAAAGATAGACCTGAAAGCGATTGCCTGGGATGCGATGGAGAGGTATGGATTCAAACCCAGGTTTCCAGATAAGGTGATGAGAGAAGGCGGGGATTTACATACCGATTCGTCAACCTGGATCCATATGGATGCAAAAGACCTCCGCACCCTGCTATGGTCATCAATAGACAATATTGATTCAATGGACCTTGACCAGCTGGAATATTGTGAACGTGGACCTGAAAGGGAAATTATTGTAAAAATAGCAATTTCTGAGGTAGATTTTTTCGTCCCAAAAAACTCCTCCATCGACAGGCATGCGGCTTATAATGGGACCTCGGTCTACACCGGAGCTGTTATCTTTCCCCTGCTCCCGGACCGGCTCTCAAAAGGAATAACTTCATTATTGCCTGGACAGGACTCGTTGGCAATCGTAGTAGAGTATACCGTCCTGCCTGACGGACAGACAAAACCTATTGATATTTACAGGGCTGTAGTTTCAAACAAGGCAAAGCTTATCTATGAGGAGATTGGCGACTGGCTGGAGGGTAAAACTGATGTGCCTGAACCTGTAAAAGAATACCCTGGACTAAAGGAGCAAATTTTACTCCAGAATGAAGTTATGCAGACATTAAAGAAGCACAGACGGGAGATGGGTGCACTCGACCTTGACACCCGCGAAGCACATGCTATTCTTGAGGGAGACACAGTAATTGATTTAGGAGTTCAGAGGCAGAATACGGCACGCTGTATTATTGAAGAATTTATGGTTGCAGCAAACGGAACAATGGTAAATTTCCTTGAAAAAGCCGGGGTCCCGATGATCGAAAGAATCGTGCGAGTACCGAAATACTGGAGTGAAATACGATCTCTGGGGACTAATTTTGGTTTTTCACTTCCTCAAAATCCTGATGCAAACGCCCTTGCCAAATTTCTTAAGTTGAGACGTGAAGCCGATCCTGAAAGATTTCCGGACCTGTCACTCACAGTTGTTAAACTTATTGGGTCAGGAGAGTATGCACCATTTATCCCTGGAAAAGAACCAATTGGCCATTTTGCACTTGCAGTAACCGAATATACCCATGGGACCGCCCCGAACCGCAGGTATGTTGATCTTATTATTCAGAGGCTTTTAAAGTCTGTCCTTCTTAAGACCAGCACCCCATATAACCTGACTGAACTTATAGAGCTCTCTGCATGGCTCACTGACCGGGAAAAGGCATCGAAAAAAGTTGAGCGTTTTATGCTGAAAGCATCAGCGGCAATGGTACTCCACACAAGGATTGGAGAAATATTTGATGCACTCGTCACAGGTGCATCGCCAAAAGGAACATATGCAAGGCTTTTTAATCCTCCTGCTGAAGGTCGTGTCATGTCTGGAGAAAAGGGGTTGAAAATTGGAGAAAAAGTCAGGGTTCGCCTATTGAAAACAGACCCATATAACGGTCATATTGATTTTGAACGTTTAAAATAATATTGTTGAAAAAAAAGAGAGGCCTTCAAAATTTTTTACTTTGATTCCTTAAATTCCAAGATAAGCTTCTTTTATTGCATCGTCCTCAAGAAACATTTCAGCTGAACCCGACTTGACTATCTGCCCATTTTCAAGGACATAACCTCGATCAGAGATTTCAAGAGCCCTTCTGACATTCTGTTCAACAAGAAGGATGGTGAGACCTTCATCATTAAGCGACTTAACGGCTTCAAGCACATTATGGACGAATTTGGGTGATAATCCAAGAGATGGTTCATCAAGAATAATCATTTCCGGTTTCGACATAAGGCAGCGTGCAATTGCAAGCATCTGTTGCTGGCCTCCGCTCAATAGCCCTGCATTACGGTCTTTTGCTTCTTTCAATGCTGGAAACAGGTGGAATATTTCATCTGTGCTACTTTCATCTTTCCTGAAATAAGCTCCCAGGGTAAGATTTTCAAGTACTGTCATCCGCGAAAAAAGCTCACGCTTCTCAGGAACGAGTGATAAACCCTCCCGTACGATATCGTAAGGAGGCTCGCCCTGAATTTCTTTGCCTTTAAATAGAATATTTCCTGAACTTGCCTTTGTAAATCCAAGGATAGAGGATACGAGAGTTGTCTTCCCAGCTCCGTTGGAACCGACAAGAGTGACTATTTCACCTTTTTGTATATCAATGTTGATGTCCCACAAGACCTGAAGGGCTGAGTATGACACATTAAGAGAACGGACCTGAAGCACTAAAGCCCTCCATCAGATGTGATATTTTTCACCAAGATACGAAGATATAACCCTTTCGTCGGATCCTACTTCTTTCGGTGAACCTTCAGCTATTTTTTCCCCGTTGTCAAGAACAACAATTCTATCTGAAACATTCATGATAATCCGCATTACATGCTCTATCATCATTATTGTAATGCCTTCATCACGTATCTGTCTTATCAGGCGTATTGCTTCTTCGCCCTCGGTAGGGGTAAGACCTGTTGTAAGTTCATCAAGCAAAAGTAAATCGGGTCTTGAAGCAAGAGCCCGGGCGAGCTGGGTTCTTCGTAGTTCAATTGTGTTAAGGTTTTTTAACGGAACATTGAGTTTTGACTCTGGAAAGCCAACCTTGCTGAGACATTCTTTAGCTTCATGCCTCGCTTCTTTCAGACTGGGTTTATGTCCGTTTCCGTGTAGGGCACTTATCATTACACCTTCGCATGCACAAAGACCTGGGAATGATTGAGGGTGCTGAAATGTTTTTGCGATTCCCTTTTTACAGATGGAGTTAAGTGAGAGACTGGTGATATTCTCATTATTAAAAAAAACTTCTCCATTGTTTGGTTTATAAACGCCGGAAATAATATTTAGAAGGGTACTTTTCCCAGCTCCATTAGGACCTACGAGCCCGAGAATCTCACCTTTTCTTACACTAACCGTAACGTCCTTTACTGCTACGAGACCCCCAAAATGCTTTGTTACATTCTTTACCTCAAGAACCATTGATAAAACCCTTGACACACTTTAGCATGATATATGTTATCAAGCTACATATTAACCTATCTTTATCTGTATTAATAGCGAAATAACAATCATCATACCGATTTCTTACAAAAAAAGACATGATTATCTATATTAAGATCCCACACTTATTCTGCGCAAATTGAAATTATTGTTGCAGACACATGGCAGGTGGAGTTAATTGAGTCTTGAAGTTCAGTTTTTTCTTGCAATCTTACCCATACTGGTAATTTTCTGCGGACTTGTGATATTTAAACGGTCAGGAACACTTATGGGAGTGATAGGATGGCTGTTAACCGTTTTTTTAGCCATCTTTTTCTTTCAGACAAGCCTGGTTATAGCGTTATTTGCGTCTTTAATGGGGGTTCTTGCATCTTTCGGAATCTCATTAATGGTTCTTTTCACAATTCTCCAGGTCACATTAATGGATATCACAGGAGCCATTAAATGCATATCTGATTATATAAAATCGATAGCTGCAGAGCGGTATGAACAGGTTATGATCCTGAACGTGGGGCTCGGGTCGTTTCTCGTTTCGATTGGAGCAACACCAGTTACAATGCTTCCACCAATAATGATGGCACTAGGTTTTTCTCCTCTTGCTTCAATTGCACTGCCATGTCTAGGATACGACCCACTTACCTCTTTTTCACTTCTTGCAGTACCAATTACACTCCCCTCTTCAATATTTAATCTGGATGCAAGTGTATTTGGAGGAACAATCTCACTCTTCCTTCCATTAATTTCAACAGGTCTTTCATTGGGGATGTTGTGGGTTGCAGATGGAATAGACGGAATAAAGAAAGGATTTCCAACAGCAGTCCTTGCAGGACTTACTCTTGGTTTTTCATGCATTTTTTTTGTCAGAATCCTGCCAACTTCTGCAATCGGACTGGTTGGTGTCTTTTCCGGGCTTCTAACTATCTTCGTCCTTATGATAGAGAAACATATAAGAGGGAAAAGAAACCGAAAATCTGGAAAAATATTAAATAACACTAAAAAATTTATAAAAAATCCCAATATGCCTTTATGGAAGGCGACATTGCCATGGACTCTTCTTGTAATATTCTGTATCCTTGTAAGTATTCCGGTAATCCAGTCAGGACTTTACAATCTCATTGGTCCCCTGCAAAACATAAAACTCTTCGCAAATAAATCAATAGACCTCAAACTGCTTAACCAGGCTTATATCTGGGTATTAATCAGTACAATACTTGTAATTCCATTATTTATTAAAACAAAAGAGGAAGCAATTAAAGTTGCAGCCGTATGGATTAAACGTGCATGGAGTCCGACGCTTGCGGCAATGGTGTTTTTTGCAATATCGTATGTGATGGACTGGTCAGGACAGTCAGTTGTCAATAATGCCCTTGTCTTCCCTCCCGGATCTGACCTCATCAATATGAATATGGTTATAGGACTTACGCTCGCACTAACTTTTGGAATCGCATTCCCCCTGATTAGCCCCTCTCTTGGTCTTCTTGGAGCTTTTATCTCAGGTAGCGAAACATCCTCAAATGTGATGTTCTATGGAATTCTAAAAAAGGCATCTGAAGTACTCAACCTAGACTTCATGAAGGTATATTCAGGTCATGCTGTCGGGGGCGGGGTTGCATCCGGAATAGCTGTTGCAAAGATAATTAATGCTGCAGCAGTCATAGATAAACTTGGGATGGAAGGAGAGGTTATACGAAAAGTGGCTCCTGTTGCAATTCTTCTGACAATCACTACTGGTATTCTGCTTACACTGATGATATATGTTTTTTAGGTCAACCATAATTAGGATTAATTACTAACCAATATGGAGTGAAGACAGTTATCCTTGGGGGTGGCCTTACCGGTGTTACTCTTGCCCGCCTATTAAATGAAAGGCAGGAAGACACCCTTGTTCTTGAAGCACAGCCCCATATTGGCGGACTTTGCAGGTCGGTCAATATTGAGGGTTTTACTTTCGATTCTGGTGGCTCCCATATCATTTTTAGTCGTGATAAAGAAGTTCTCGGGTTCATGCATTCAGTCCTTAGCGACAACATCGGATTTCGGAACCGCGATACAAAAGTTTTCTATAAATCGAAATTTGTCAAGTATCCTTTCGAGAACGGCCTTTCAATGCTCCCAAAGGAAGATACCTTTTACTGCCTAAATGAATTTATCCGTACACTCATAGAAAATGAAAAAGGAGAAGGAAATAAACCTGAAACATTTAAAGACTGGATAATTTCAAATTTTGGTAAAGGAATCGGAGAACTCTATCTTATTCCGTATAATGAAAAGATCTGGAAGTGCAAGACAGAAGACATGTCACTCCACTGGGTAGAGGGACGTGTCCCAAGCCCGCCTGTTGAAGATATCATTCGTTCTGCAGTTGGAATCGAGACTGAAGGTTACACTCACCAGTCAGTCTTTGCGTATCCCGTAAATGGAGGCATTGAAGCACTTATTCATGCTATTGCAGAGCCGGTTAAGGATTCAATACAAACAGAATATATAGTAAAATCAATCCGCAAAGATGGTAAAAACTGGATAATTTCTGATGGTGAAAAGACAGTTTATGCGGATAGTATAATCTCTACTATTCCACTTCAATCTTTAATCCCATGTCTTGAGGATGTTCCATTAGAAGTGAAGGATGCTCTTGCAAATCTAAGGTATAATTCATTAGTTTCAGTTTTTATCGGCCTCAAAGGTGAAACTTCACCTTACTCCTGGGTATACATACCAGGCAAAGAGGACGGCATGATGCACAGGGTCGCATATCTCTCAAACTACAGCACAAACGTAGCACCACCCGGGTATTCTGCCATTCTTGCCGAGATTACGTTTAACGAGGGGGATGAAGTTTCCAGTATGAATGACACGGAAATTATTGCTAATGTAATCGAGTCTATGGATAAACTTAATTTCATTAATAAAGAAAATGTCGTCTTTAGCGGCTCTGCACGGGAACCATATGCATATGTTGTTTATAATCTTCAATACGAAGAAAATTTGAAGGTCGTGAAAAAATTTCTCAAATTATTAGGAATACCACTTGTTGGCCGTTTCTCTCAGTTTGAATATCTCAACATGGATGCCTGTATCAGAAGTGTGATGGATTATCTCAAAGAGAGACCTGTGAAGGTGGCAGACCAAGAATGATTTCAATTATTATTCCTTCATATAATGAAGAAGAGTCAATTGAAAGGTGTCTGCAATCATTATCAAACCAGACAATTCCCCGTTATGAATATGAGATAATAGTGGTCGATGGAAACTCGGTTGACAGGACTCGTGAGATTGCAGATAAATATGCCGACCTTGTTTTTATTCAGGAGTCAAAACTTGTAGGAGGTGCGAGAAATGATGGTTTCAAACGTGCCAGAGGGAATATTGTTGCGACAACCGATGCCGATTGTATAATTCCAAAGGAATGGGTTGAACGGGTCCTTATGGATTTTTCACACCCTGATGTGGTACAGATCTATGGTCCGGTTTATCCGGTTGAACCTGGTTTTAAACATAAAATATCACTCTTTCTTGCAAATAATTTTTCAAAGGCCGGATATTACCTGAAGATTTGGTACTTCACTCTTGGCTGCAACACTGCTTTTCGAAGAGAGGCTTTCATTAAGGCGGGTATGTACCGGTGCATTGATGCAGGTGACGACCTTGAAATTGCAGTGCGTATGAAAAAAGAGGGTAAAGTACTGTTTGACAACTCGCTTCGGGTCGGGTTCTCAATGAGGCGGTATCAGAAATTCGGAACTTTAAAATCACTGTACGAATGGCTTTACATTGTCCACTCAGGCGGTGCATCGGATAAGTACTCGTATTCACACAGGGAATATAAGTGAGGGCTTCTCTGTTGCAACTGCTGCACCGATGAGTGGAGCATCTCCATTAAGTTCACTTATAACTATATTGGGGAGGTTCAAGTACCTATCTGTATAATTATATATTTGTTTCAGGATTAGGTCACGGTTTGAAAGGACTACCGAGCCGTCAAGTACAATCATGTCAGGATTGTATGCCACAATAACGTCTGAAATTCCCCTTGCATGGATTTTACCCAACTCCTCAACGAACTCTCCGGCAATTAAGTCTCCCTCCTTTGCTTTTTGATAAATAGAGGCTGAATTGATATCAGTCTCCGGTTCCAACCCTCTTTTTTTCAGCCATTCACGGTAAAAAACCGGAGCATTTCTGCCTGAACCATATGCCTCCCAGTGCCCGAAAAAACCACATCCGCATTTAAGATTATATGTCGTATCCACAAGAAAATGACCAATTTCTACTGCGTTCTTTTCTGAACCAAATAGGAGTCTCCCGTCACTTATAACTCCACCGCCTATCCCGGTTGAAATTGTAATGTACACGAGGTGACTGGAACCACGACCCGATCCACAATAATATTCGCCTATTACACCTGCATGACAGTCATTGAGAAGTAGCACTCCGGTACCAAACCTATTCTGAAGCGGTCCCGCAATTGGGACAGATGGAAATGGGATATTGGGAGGATTGATTATCGAACCGGTTGCTATATCAACAGGTCCTGCTACCGAAAGTCCGATACCTTTCAGAGGTCCGGCAATATCTGGACCCAGTTTTTCGACAAGGGTGATAACGGATTTCACTAGATCACGAGGGTCATTACTCATGCTCATCGTGAGCCCTTCCACTTTTGCTAAAATTTTTCCTCCGCTCCCAATAAGAGCGGCCCTTGTCCGTGTCGCTCCTAGGTCAATTGATATTACAGTCAAAATCTTTCTCCCGAAATAATTAAGCGGGAAAACCTGTCCCGTTTTAACAAATTAATTTAACAGATTTAACTTAGATTTATGGTAAGATAAATCCAAGGTTATTGGAGGATCTGTCACAGAATCTAACAATATAACTTAGAAAAGAATAAGGGCTTTCTTTCTGATAATAATTACATTAACAAATCCATACTTCATTCTCACTTGATAATATGACACAAATATCTTCAATTATTAAAAAATTAACCCCTGATACTCGTATCAAAGGACCAATGTTCAATGAACCGGTTATAATTATCACTGTTACCGACCTTGGTGATTGTGCATCAAATCCGGTGATTCACATCATCAGGAATCCGGCATGCCTTGATTGGGTGCCGATAACACAAATTGCACATTATCATGTTGGTTCTGATGCCATTCTCGGAGCTACAAATTGATGAACGAGGATCATATTCGTACAATTGCAGCAGCCGGGGAGGAGATTACAAGAGAGTTTAAATCTGAACTCTCCCGACTTCAGAATGATGATGAGATCGTTTCTGATATCGTTGCTATGGCGAATACCAATGGAGGAGTTCTCCTATTAGGGGTTGAGGATGACGGAAATATCACCGGTACTCCGAAACGTAAGGGAGCAACCATTGATCCCGTTAAGATTAGAGCGATGATCTACACAAGGACAGTTCCAGGAATAAATACCCGGGTTTCTGTCGTTCCTGTTGATGAGGTACAGATAGTAGCGATAGAAGTGGATGAACACCCTGAGATATGTTCAACCTCCCAGGGGAAGACACTCCATAGGATTACTGATACCCAGGGGAAACCTCAATCTGTACCATTCTACCCAAGGGATCATCTTTCACGAAGGATTCAGATTCAGTCACTTGATCTGACTGCTGAATTAATTCATGAACTTAGTTACGATGCATTTGATCCTGTTGCTTTTGCATGGATTCGTAGGATCATTAAGGTAAACAGAGGCGAACAGACACTCCTTGAACTGGGCGACGAAGAACTGGTAAAAGCCCTGAAACTTGTTGAGACCAAGGACGACGCACTAATCCCTAACTATGCGGGTCTCCTTCTCCTGGGGAAGGAAGATATAATTAATACATACCTTCCGACACATGAAGTGTTTTTTCAAATTATCGATGAACATGGCAATGTCAGGCTCAATGATGCATTTCGAGGTCCACTCTCACAAATTATTCCTGGAATCGAAGACCGGTTTCAAGCGAGGAATACTGAACGTGAAGTAATTGTCGGTCTCTTTCGGGTTCCTATCCCTGATTATTCAAAGGAAGGATTTCGCGAAGCAATGATGAATTCCATCCTTCACCGTGATTATGCAAAGGATGGGTCGGTTTTTATTCAATGGCAGGCTGACCATTTACTTATGACAAATCCAGGTGGATTTCCTGAAGGAGTTACTCTTGATAACCTTCTTGTGCATGAGCCAAAACCAAGAAATCCAAGGCTTGCTGAAGTCTTCAGAAGAATTGGACTTGTGGAGACAACTGGTCGCGGTGTTGACAAGATATTCATGGGTCAGATAACGTATGGCCGACCAATCCCGGATTATTCCAGGACTGATGCTGATGCAGTACGTGTGGTCCTTCCTGGTGGAGAATCATCTCTTGAGTTTGCTGCCCTGGTGTTTGAACAGGACCGGAATGGTAAATCTTTGAAACTTGATGAATTATTAGTTCTGAATGCCCTTCATTCAGAACGACGGATCACAACAACCGAGGTAGGGCACTTGACTCAGAAAGGAGTGAGTTCAGCCCGGGCAACTCTTGAGCGACTTGTAGAACGGGGTCTTGTGCAAGGAGTGGGTGAGAAAAGTGCCAGGCATTACATTCTTTCACCTACTGTCTATCAAAGATTGAATGCATCATCAGAGTATGTCCGGACAAAAGGTTTTGATCGAATCCAACAAGAACAGATGGTTATTACCAGGCTCAAAGAACATGGAAAATTGACACGGTCAGATGTGATGGAATTGTGTACGATTACCGGATCACAAACAACAAAAATGCTGAAAAAAATGACTGAAAAATATCCTACAATCCAACAAAGAGGGAAGGGTAAAGGAACTTACTATGTCTGGATAAACTAATAATATGAACGGATTATATGCGGATATGAACTCCGCTCATATTCGATTGAATGATTATAAGCCGGATTGTATTTGGCACATATTTAAGAATAGAAATCCCAATTCAATCAATGACCTGGAAAACCAATGCAGGTTATAATCGGAACAAGGGGATTTATCAGTCAATGAAATTCCAGGTGAATACCGGGTTACCTGTTCATCAGGTGATATCTCCACAAGTATTCCCGTTACAGTTCAAAAGAAGGATAAAGTTAAACATGAACTCAAACCCGATGAAGAGTGGACTGGAGAACTTAGCCCAATTGACTGGATTACATTCTATAATAAAATAATAGAACAAGCAAGTGGTTTTGAAGAGAAAATAAAGATTGATCTTACTTTTCGGATAACTGATCCTTCATCTATTGATCCAGAAAAACTTGAAAGCTTAAATCAGGCATTTAGAGAATTGAAACGGTTTAGAAGAGTGGAATGAATTTGAGGGCATGCGTCTTTGTTAAACATGAAGATGGGACTGTTGTTTTATCTGAAACCAGATTTCGCTTAATGAAATAATTTTTCTTTTTTTACTTAAATATTTTGTTTTTTTTTCCTGTTTATTATGAAGTTTTCTTAATTGTTTTCTTGTTCGTTTTGTTCGGATTGGCCGGATTTTTGTAGATTTGACCAGAAAATTTACAGGAATCGGAAATTTTATAAGGGTAAAACTTAAATAACAAAGTTAGTCAATCCCCAGCTTCTCTCTATAAGATTTTTGGTGTAAATCGGATATAAGATCCTATGGGGCTTCTATACTGTTTTTGATATATAGATTCAGGTGAATGACAATGGATGGAAGTAAAAGGTACACGAATAAACGATTAGATCCGGATAAGATTATAATAATAGTGCTAATCTGTTCCTTTCTTTTTACCCCAGTTGTTGTTGCATCAGACGACCTTGCTTCAGGTTCTGATTTAATGTATATTCCAGAGGGCATAGTGACACCGGGTTTCACATATTCAATATCTCATCCTATTGGTACATCTGAATTGCCAATAGAGACCCAGACCTTAATACAACCTTCAAATACACCAATACCTGAAATTCCAACAATCGCTACAACACAACCGCCTGTAACCGTTGAAAATACCCCATATATCACTCCAACTGAAACTATTGTCAATACACCTACTATCGAACCTACCATTGAACCTCCTTATGAGTTAAGGGGGTCTTCGTCTGAATTTAACTTAAGTACACCTACACAGGAATATGAATCATTTTCAATTCCAACATTAAATGAATCTGAAAATTTAGCAAACCCTTTTTCAGGTAGTTCAGGATCACCCCTTGTATCTGATAACGAAACCCGACCGGCATTGTATCTGGCTTCGCCTTCTCCAAATGCGACTGAATCAGATTCTATTGGCTCTTCTCTTCCAACTCTGTCATTGGATAATCCAGATAATATCAGTTCATATTCATCATCTCCAATCTCTGAAGAACTCATGTATGGCCTCCCGGACCCCTGGCTCAACACGAGCAACTGGCTGGGTGCTGATGGTTCGCATTATTGGGAAATAACCCAACCTGGAATATATGACTTTGATATTGATTCTGTTGGCAACATTTTCACGACACTCAGCCTTTTTGCCATTAATATTCTTACTTCAGATGTTGTAGTCCATGGAAATAATGCAACAATAAATGGAGCATCTGGTGCGGGTTCAGTAGGAATTTTTGCAAACCAAAGTACCAATATTTATATAGATTCATTTATCGTCCAGGACAAGGATTTTGGTGTCCTCTTTAACAATATTGGTTATAATACTTCGATGCTTGTCCCAAACAAAATTGAAAATGTCGTAGCCGATCTGAACAACAATGGAATTTATGTTAAAAACTCGAATAATGTGACAGTCAGCAGCTCTTCTGCCACAAATAACCAGAATGCAGGAATTACTCTTTACAATACCTCGTATAGCACAGTTTCAGGAAACCTGAACATAGTTAATAACAGCATCGGTATCCAGTCAGTTTCATCGGATTTCAACACTATAACCGGAAACAATATCCAGAACAGCACTGGGACAGGCATTGTATTCACTGATTCTAGAAATTCTACATTATCCAATACAAATGTCCTTTCAAGCCTCCAAAACGGTGTAACAATAACAAACGGCGTTAATATATCGCTCTCGCAAAACTTGATTGCAGATAATACCCTTGCCGGGGTTGCAATAAGCGGGTCTGAAAAGACAAATATTTCAGGTAACCAGATTAAGAGGAACCTTGGAAACGGAATTTCACAGAGCCTCGGTGGTAATAGTAGTCTCTTTTCAAACACAGTTTCCAATAACCAGGGTAATGGAATTTCTTTATCCGGGTCCCATGGTGACAATATTACATCTAATACCATAGAGAACAATGGTGCAAATGGGATTCTGCTATCCGGAATTACACAGTCGATCCTCTCAGGTAATCAGGTAAACTATAATGGTGGAGCAGGGATAAGCCTCGCTTCTACAACTCTCTCGAACCTGCTTTCGAATTACGCAACGCATAACTCAGGAAATGGTATTGTATTGTCAGATTCCTCCTCAAATAACCTCACAGGCAACACTGTTACTAGTAACCTGGTAGACGGAATCGATATTTCAAATTCAAGTAGCAATAATCTTTTTAACAATATAGCAGCCTCAAATTCATTCATCGGGATACATGTCCGGGATGGGAGTACAGGGAATAACCTCACAGGCAATCAAATTTCTCAAAATAGCCAGTTTGGAGTCCAGATATTAAATGCCCCTTATAATACGCTCCATTCAAACAATATGTCCAATAACTACCTTAATTTCAATGTAAAAGGGGTAAATGACTCGGATTACTATCAATATATCACAATGGATAACCTTGTAGGCGGCTCACCGCTTGCATATCTTCTTGACAGCGTTAATACTGAAATCAATGCATCATTAAATCCCCCTAAAACTATCTTTTGTATCAATTGTACAGACCTGCTTGTAAAGGATATTAACCTCTCTGGAAACGCTTATGGAATTTATCTTAGAAATTCCAGAAATTCCAATATCAATAATGTCACGGCCACAGGAAATCAGAACGGGATATACCTTACTTCGTCTTCAAATATTACGATTCAAAATAGTTTAGGTATAAATAACCTGCAGAATGGGATTTATCTGGATAATTCAAGTGGAAATAATTTGGGTTATTCCAATGCTTCCGGTAATGGCATAAATGGTTTTACTCTAACAAACTCCAATAATAATAACCTGAGTTTTTCCACTGCTTCCAGTAATGGTATCAGTGGTTTTTCACTTGTAAACTCAAGCAACAACCTGATAAAGAACTCAACCAGTTCGAATAATCAATATGGCATCTATCTTTCGAATTCAACAGACAATAGTCTTTCGGGCAATTTAGCAGAGTATAACCTCCAGCATGGGATGTATATCACACAAGGTAGTGTAAATACTACCCTTACTGATAATACCCTTTACAAAAACGCATATTATGGCATGTTTCTCGAAGCCTCTGGAAATGCAACTCTTGAGAGAAATAATTTCACGGAAAATCGTTTTAACTTTAAGATTGGCGGTCTGAACGACTCTGATTACTATCACACGATTGATACGTCAAATACGGTTGATGGAAGGCCGATTTGGTACTTTAAAAATGTGAGTGACACATTACTCGATTCAACATCTAATGCAAGTACAGTCTATTGTATCAATTGCGTTAATTTTACAGCGAGGGATCTAAACCTTACACCTAATGGCTATGGGATTTATCTTAGAAATACGGTCAACTCTCTTATCGACAATGTCTCTGCAACATTCAACGAAGACGGAATCTCCCTATATAATTCTTCATTCAACATGCTCACAAATAATTCCGCAGAATCGAACCTTTTCAGCGGGATTTACCTTAACAACATGAGTGATACCAATACACTCCAGGGTAATTACGCAGAGAATAACACTGTTGGAGTCAATCTGACCGGCTCAAGTTATAACCTTCTCAATAACAACACTGCCAACGGAAATTATCACGGTTTTGTAATCCAGTCTGGAAGTAACTTTAACAATGTTACAAATAACACTGCTGAAGGAAATTCGTATTACGGAATTCACATATCAGGTTCACAATGGAACAATCTTACCAACAACACAATGAACTCCAATAAGTACAATTTCCGTATTTCCGGGAGTTCAGATGAAGACTTCATGCAGTACATCGATGATATTTCAAACCTTGTGGATGGAAAACCGGTCTATTATTTCAGAAATAACAATGATACAACACTTGACGAGACAGACAATGTCGGTACCGCTTATTGCATCAGGTGCAATAATTTTACAGCCCAGAATCTGACCTTGACCCATAATGGTTATGGAGTATATATACGGAACAACACTAATGCACTTGTAACAAACAACACGGCTTTTCTTAATGAGAATGGAATACTTCTTTATAATGTCAGGGACAGTGAAGTATCGCTAAACAATGCAAGCTATAACAATGATAACGCTGGAAATGGAATATCATTGTTTGCAGGAAGCACCAACAATACCATAAGAGATAATATTGCAAATTTCAATCAGAACGTCGGAATTCTACTCTCCGATTCCGGGCTCAACAGAATATTTAACAGTACCGCTAACCTGAATGGCCATGATGGGTTAGAGCTTTCAAGTTCGGACACAAACACAATAACAAACATAACTGCAACCCATAATGGAGAAGACGGGGTCCACCTCATCAGTTCATCAGATAATTCGATTTACAATGTCAATGCAAGCTGGAACACATATAACGGCTTTGATTTACAGGGTTCATTAAGAAATACAATAAACGACAGTATTGCAAATAATAATTCCAGGAACGGAGCATATCTCCAGTCTGGAAGTAATGGGAACGTTATCAGGGAAGACTCATTTAGAGGGAATGGGGCAAATGGGATTGCAGTAGAGAGTGCAAATGACAATATTGTCACGAATGACACTGTAGCGTATAATAAAAATTCCGGAATATCACTATCAAGTGCCCGCAATAATACGGTAACAACAAATGAAATCTTCAGAAACACTGAATCCGGTGTCTATGCCTCCTCATCCACGAACAATCATATTTTTGTGAACAATATCACGAATAACTCGGGAGCCGGAGTATACCTGAGGTCTTCATCCGGAAATGACATCCTCTCCAACAATATCTCGTCAAATCTCGCGAACGGGGTCAGATTTGAATTTTCAAATACTAACAACCTCTCGCTTAACAATATAACCTATAACCAGCAAAACGGGGTTTATTTCAACAATGCAAATTCAAATACTATCACTAATAATGAAGCGACAAATAACACCAAGAGCGGAATTTTTATCAATGGTTCATCCACTAACGTCCTTACCGATAACACAGCTTCATTTAATAAAAATTCAGGAATTTTCCTGACAAATTCATCTTCAAACAGGGTCTTTTCGAATGATGCCAACAACAATACCGCAAGCGGAATATCGCTTTTAAATGTAGTAAATGAATCAATATTCCTGAATTCGATTTCAGATAATGCTTTTGCAGGGATTAATGCTTATAATGCAAGTGCTTCAAACTTCAGCAGTAATGTTGCAACAGATAATAAACTGTATGGACTCCTTATCTCAAAATCCAGTACCGACACGGTCTATAACAACACTGGTGGAAACACTACAGACCTTGTTAATGGAATAGGTATCGGAATAGTCGATTCAACAAGTATCACAGCATCCCATAATTATGCAAACAATAATAGCGGCACTGGGATCCTGGTAAGCGGTGGTTCAAAGAACCAGGTCCTTTCAAACGATGTAACTGATAATATAAATTCCGGGATTAACCTGTCAAGTACTACAGATAACACAGTAAGAGGCAATGATGCCACCAACAACAGTGCGTATGGAATTTTCCTGAATTCTGCAAACCGCAACACTGTAAGTGATAATCAGGCATCAAATATGACAGAAGGTGTTGGTGTTGGTGTCCTTAATTCTCAATCCAATACATTTACCAACAATACTGCAATCAACAATCTTATAGGAATTCTTGTCACTGGAGGAAGTTCAAACAATCTGAATTCCAACAATGCCAGTTTCAATTCTCAGGAAGGTGTTCTTATCACCTCTTCAACAGGCAATAAACTTTCCTCAAATGTTGTAATAAACAACTCCGCAAGTGGAATTGAAGTCTACCAGTCTTCAGGGAATGTGATTAATGGTACCATTGCAAAAAACAACACAGAACAGGGCATTTTCCTCTCGGGTGGGAGCGGAAATACCATTGGTGCTGGAAATACAATCAGGGATAATGGTCTTAATGGGATTCTTATAGATAACTCAAGCAGCAACCTGCTTGCTGATATAACCACAATCCGGAATAATAGCTTAAGTGGAATTAATATTGAGGGTGCAGGGTCTAGTGGAAATATTCTCTCAAATGTACTTGGCGTAGAGTATAATGGGTTGAATGGAGTCTACTTAGGTAATTCAAGTGGAAACAGCATTAATGGTACACAGAGTGCTTATAACACGTTAAATGGGATTCAACTCTTCAATTCAAACGGAAACACAATAGGGACTGGAACAAACACCAGTTTCAATGAAGAAAACGGTATTTTAATCCTTAATTCATCAGGTAATATTGTTGACGGGCTTGGGGCTGCATCCAATAACTTACTAAGTGGCGTAAACATTGAAAACTCGAACAATATTTTGGTTTTAAATTCGAATGGAATTACGAAGAACAATGAAAACGGGATCTATGTAGGTAACTCTACTGGAACTGTAGTAAATAGCACATCTGTATATTATAACCAGCAAAACGGAATTGAATTCTTTAATACATCAACGAGCACCATCGGAACTGGAACTAATTCGAGCTTCAACAAAGAAAACGGTATCCTTCTGTTAAATTCATCAGGAGATTCAGTTAATGGAATTATTGCAGCAGCAAACAACACGTTCAACGGGATTAATATTGAAAACTCAAATAATATTTTAGTATTTAACTCTAGTAGAATTACCGGTAACAGTGAGAACGGGGTTTACGTAGGTAACTCGACTGGAACCAAGGTCAATAGCACAAATGCATATAGCAACCTGCAAAATGGTATTGAATTCTTTAATACATCCACAAGTACCATTGGAACAGGAACAAATGCAAGCTACAATAAAGAAAACGGTATCCTCCTGTTAAATTCTTCAGGAGTTTCAGTTAATGGAATTGTATCAGCAGCAAACAACACGGTCAACGGGATTAATGTTGAAAACTCAAATAATATTCTAGTATTTAACTCAAGTGGAATTTCCGGGAACAGTGAGAACGGGGTCTATGTAGGTAACTCTACTGGAACCACTATCAATAGCACATCGGTATATAGCAACCTACAAAACGGTATTGAATTCTTCAATACATCCGCAAGTACCATCGGAACCGGGACAAACGCAAGCTACAACACTGGAAGCGGGATTTTATTTGAGAATTCAGCAGGAAATAACATTATAAATATTTCCTGGGCAAGATACAATGGACAGAACGGGATAACTTTTGAAAATTCAAGCAATAACCAGATAACAAATGCAGCCGGCATCTGGAACAACTCTGGAAACGGTATTTATATTGAAAATTCAATGGGGGATGTTATCAATGGCAGTAATACTTCATATAATACGAAAAATGGTATAGAATTATTTAATGTATCTGGTAGTGCAATTGGTTCCGGGACTAATTCAAGTTATAATCTTCAAAGTGGGGTTCTTGTCCTGAGCTCAGATAACACTACAATCGCAGATGTATCATCAGTAAGAAATAACCAGCAGAACGGAATTTATATTGAAAATTCGGAGAATACAACTATAAAAAACGCAAATAATATACGCAATAATACAAATAACGGTGTCCTTGTCAGCAACTCCTCATTTGCAACTATCAGTAACACAAATGCTTCTTACAACTCTGGGAACGGGTTCTCTCTCTTCAACTCAACTGATGTATCTCTATCTCAGAATATTGCAGGTTACAACACACTTTCAGGTATATACCTTGATAATGCAGATAACAACACACTGAGCGGAAACAATGCCTCTTTCAATAAAAAGAACGGTTTTGAAGTTTTTGAATCAGATAATGTAAGTTTGACAGGCAATTTCGCTACGAATAACACCCAGAACGGATTTTATCTTAACAGCTCTGAAAACAGCAGCCTTTCCCAGAACACTGCCGCAAAAAATACCTGGAACGGAATTTCACTATTTAATTCTACAGGAATAACAGTCAGCTCAAATAATGCAAGTTATAACAGCCAGAGTGGGATCCTTCTTAACAATTCAGATAGCAATTCGCTCTCACTTAATACAATCAGCTTCAATAAAGACTCAGGAGTCAGAATAAACGAATCCGACAACAATAACCTTACAGGGAATATTGCAGCCAATAATACGCTTTATGGATATTCACTCGTCGACTCCCAGGGAAACAACCTGACTTCAAATATTGCAAAGTACACAACCGACTTATCCGTAGGTACCGGGTTTTCACTTGTAAATTCAAGTAACAACATACTACTCAATGATACGTCACTACATAACGCGTATTACGGACTTAACATTAGTGGGTCCAGCGGTACAACCATGAGAGACGATAATCTCTCGGGAAATAAATTTAATTTCAAGATAGAGGGCACAAAAGATTCAGACTTTTATCAGACAATTGACACGAGCAACCTTGTTGATGGAAAGAAAATTTATTATTTCAATGACACAGGTAATGTTACCCTTGATTCGAGTTCCAATGCCGGAACTGTGTATGTTATCAATGGTAACAACTTCACACTAAAAGACCTGAATTTACCACAAAATGGATATGGTGCGTATTTCAGAAATACAAATGACTCAACGATAGAGAATACCAAAGCAATCTATAACGAGGTCAATGGAATATGGTTGCAGAACTCAAACAATAACACGGTTACAACAAGCAATACCAGTTTTAATTACGGAAATGGAATATTTGTATCTGACTCTGCAGGAAATAACATAACCTATAACTATGTCCTCTCCAACCAGAAAAACGGTATTTACATTAATGATTCTGTAGGAAGAGGTCTTGTATGTAACATTGTTGCAAACAATATTGCAAATGGTATCCTGCTTGATAACTCTACGAGTTATACTCTTGAATGTAACCAGGTATCCAATAATGGCGGAAACGGTATATCACTCATCAATTCTCCTGAAAACTATCTGAACAACAACACTGCAAGAAACAATACCAATGGTTTCTACCTGTTCCAGTCAAATGATACACACATCGAGAATAGTACTTCAACTTTCAACCGGGCGAGCGGTACTGAGATTGCATATTCCCACAATATTACATTATACAACGATACACTATCATCGAACCACGATTATGGCATTTATCTTAACCATTCGTCTTTAATCAATATAATCAGTAACACAATAACAAATAATTCGATAAATGGCATCGAACTAGGAAATTCCACTGATGTCACAATATCCGGCAGCAATTTAAGTTACAACGATGGTTACGGTATAGAATTCAAGGATTCATCCGGACTTAATTTCACCCATAACGATGCTTCTCACAACACCCTTTGCGGAATAATGCTCAGAAATGTCACACAGATGGATGTAAGTGACAATACATTTAACTACAATGATCTATCCGGGATTTGCCTGGTTAACTCATATGAGAATCACATTGCCTCAAATAATGCCTCATACAACGAAAACAACGGAATAGTCTTCACAAATTCAAGCAACAATGATGTAATCAATAATAATGCTGCGAATAATGTTAAATATGGGATGTATCTGAATGAATCGAGCAACGCAAACAATATTTCAGGAGATATTTTTGCCTCCAATGGAATATCCGGTATAAAAATTGTTGATTCCAACGCAAATAATCTCACGAATGTAACGGCAGTCAATAATATTGACTACGGCATCAGTTTGTTCAATACAAGTTATACCGATATAACTGCAAGCAACGCTTCGAAAAACCGTGTCGGAATTGAACTATTAAATACCTCTAATACTGGCCTTTACAACAATACTGCCAATGATAACTCGTATTATGGTATAAACATCAGTGAATCGGTCCATTCAGTGATGAGAAACAATTCCATGTCTGGTAACCTCTATAATTTCAAGGTTGACGGTTCGAATAACGCATCTTTCTATCATGATATTGACAGCAGTAACACAGTAAATGGCAACCTCATCTATTACTTCACGAACTCAACTAACGTTACTCTTGGAGCAGACTCAAATGCAGGCACAATATATTGCATCAACTGCACAAATGCTGACATTCGGGATGTAAACCTTACTCATAACGGCTATGGCCTCTATTTACGTGGCACAAACAACTCTGTTTCTGAAAATGTAACGGCCGGATATAATGAAATTAATGGATTTTCACTGTATTACTCAAGAAATGACACAGTTGATAACAGTACGTCTTTTTCAAACGGACAGAACGGATATGTACTCTCACACTCTTCCCAGATATCACTCTTTAATGATACTGCAGCGGGTAATGGTGGTTATGGTGTCCTTCTTAATGGTTCAAGCAGTGGAAATTCAATATTGAATACGACCGCTGAATATAACCAAAAGTCTGGATTTGGCCTGTTTGATGATTTAGATAATAATCTTACCGGAAATACTGCATTGGGCAATTTTGGCTCAGGTTTTGAACTTTCAAAATCGACACAGGACCAGCTTCTCGATAATATTGTCACTAATAACAGTAAGTCTGGAATCTGGCTCTTCAATACGTCCCTCTCTACGCTTATTTCTAACAATGCCTCTTCCAATAAGGGGTATGGAGTGTTATTGAACGGATCAAGCACGAATAACACTCTTACCGGCAATTCAGCGGGTTACAATGAAATGTCTGGTTTCGGACTATTGAATGTCACACGTAATAACCTGTCAGGCAATACAGCATTCTGGAACGGAGGTTCCGGTTTTGAATTATTAAATGTTACAAACTCAAACCTCTCTCTAAATACAGCATATGAGAATACAGGCAGTGGAATTTCTCTGCTTAATTCAACAGGAGACCTTCTCCAGTTAAATAATGCCTCATATAACCACGAGAATGGAATAGTCCTTACAGGTTCAGGAAACAATAATGTCTCGTACAATACAGCCTGTTACAACTGGCAGAATGGAATTCTTTTAAACAGATCCAGCAATGACAACACCGTTGCGAATAACAATATCTGTTCGAATTCTGGTTCAGGAATAGGAATTTTTGATTCTTTACGAACGAATGTTACTTCGAATACTGCAACCGGAAACACGGGTCCAGGATTTAAACTATCAAATGCATCAAATACAAATCTAACCGGAAACTCAGCCTTGGACAATACCGGAGACGGGTTCTTAATCCTCAATTCAACTCAAGATCGTCTCTTAAACAACATTGCAACAAATAATACCCAGTCTGGAATACGCCTCTTTAATACAAGCTCAAGCACCCTGATATCGAATAATGCTTCGCTGAATGACGGTTACGGTATCCTGCTGAATGGATCAAGCAATTTGAACAATCTGACTAACAATATCGCAGACTATAATGAAAAGTCAGGTTTTGGTTTATTAGATATATCAAGTACAAATCTTACGAACAACACTGCTATTGGAAATTCCGGATCTGGGTTCATCCTGTCTAATGTGACAAATACAAATCCTGTCGGAAACACAGCCCTTTCAAACAATGCAAGTGGGATTTGGGTCATCAATTCCAGCAGTATGAAACTAACTTCAAACAATGCTTCATATAACCATGAGGACGGAATTGTCCTGACCAATTCGGGTTCAAACAACCTTACTGGTAACACTGCATGTTACAATTGGGAAAATGGAATTCTTTTAAACCGATCCAGTAATGATAACCTGCTCGTGAATAATAACGTTTGTCAAAATGGAGGTTCAGGTATTGGCATTTTTGACTCCATTCGTGATAATCTCACATCAAATACTGCAACCGGGAACTCAGGCTCTGGCTTCACACTTTCAAACACGACAAATACAAACCTGACACTTAATACAGCATCGAATAATACTGCAAACGGTTACACAATATTCAACTCAACACAAGACCGCTTTATTAGCAATAATGCAGTTAACAACACTCAATCAGGATTCTTACTCACAAACTCAAGTAACAACAACCTACTCTGGAACAATGCTTCGTATAACCACGAATATGGGTTCCTGCTGAATAGTTCAAGCAATGCAAATACTCTCGGAAACGACACAGCTAATTATAATACTAAATCTGGTTTCGGAATCTTTGACGTTATTGGGACAAACCTCACGAATGACACAGCATTAGGAAACAACGGCTCTGGGTTTATTCTTTCGAATGCTACGAACTCCAATCTCACGGGTAATAATGCATTACAAAACGGTGCTAGTGGAATAACCTTACTGAATTCAACGAGCAACCTACTGCAACTGAACAATGCTTCATATAACCATGAAAACGGAATTGTGCTTACTAATTCCAGTTTGAACAACCTCACAAGAAATACTGCCTGTTACAACTGGCAGAATGGAATATTACTTAACAGCTCAAGCAATGGGGATTTACTTTCAAATAATAATGCCTGTCAGAATGGTGGCTCTGGAATCGGTGTATATGATTCGATAAATAATAACCTTACATCGAACACTGCAACTGGAAATACAGGTTCAGGCTTTACTCTTTCTAACACGACAAATACAAACCTGACACTTAATACAGCATCGAATAATACTGCAAACGGTTACACAATATTCAACTCAACACAAGACCGCTTTATTAGCAATAATGCAGTTAACAACACTCAATCAGGATTCTTACTCACAAACTCAAGTAACAACAACCTACTCTGGAACAATGCTTCGTATAACCACGAATATGGGTTCCTGCTGAATAGTTCAAGCAATGCAAATACTCTCGGAAACGACACAGCTAATTATAATATTAAATCTGGTTTCGGAATCTTTGACGTTATTGGGACTAACCTCACTAATGACACCGCACTAGGAAACAACGGCTCTGGGTTTATTCTTTCGAATGCTACGAACTCAAACCTAACGGGTAATAATGCATTACAAAACGGTGCTAGTGGAATAACCTTACTGAATTCAACGAGCAACCTACTGCAGCTTAACAATGCTTCATATAACCATGAAAACGGAATTATGCTTACTAATTCCAGTTCAAACAACCTCACAAGAAATACTGCTTGTTACAACTGGCAGAATGGAATATTACTTAACAGCTCAAGCAATGGGGATTTACTTTCCAATAATAATGCCTGCCAGAATGGTGGCTCTGGAATCGGTGTATATGATTCGATAAATAATAACCTTACATCGAACACTGCAACTGGAAATACAGGTTCAGGCTTTACTCTTTCTAACACGACAAATACAAACCTGACACTGAACACCGCATCAAATAATACGGCTAACGGGTTCTCGATATTCAACTCGACACAGGACATTTTTGTCAATAACAATGCATCAAACAACACCCGGTCAGGGTTCTTACTTACAAACTCAAGCGACAACACCCTACTCTGGAATAATGCTTCATACAACCATGAATATGGGTTCCTGCTGAACAGTTCAAGCAATGCAAATACTCTCGGAAACGACACAGCTAATTATAATACTAAATCTGGTTTCGGAATCTTTGACGTTATTGGGACTAACCTCACTAATGACACCGCACTAGGAAACAACGGCTCTGGGTTTATTCTCTCGAATGCTACGAACTCAAACCTAACGGGTAATAATGCATTACAAAACGGTGCTAGTGGAATAACCTTACTGAATTCAACGAGCAACCTACTGCAGCTTAACAATGCTTCATATAACCATGAAAACGGAATTATGCTTACTAATTCCAGTTCAAACAACCTCACAAGAAATACTGCTTGTTACAACTGGCAGAATGGAATATTACTTAACAGCTCAAGCAATGGGGATTTACTTTCCAATAATAATGCCTGCCAGAATGGTGGCTCTGGAATCGGTGTATATGATTCGATAAATAATAACCTTACATCGAACACTGCAACTGGAAATACAGGTTCAGGCTTTACTCTTTCTAACACGACAAATACAAACCTGACACTGAACACCGCATCAAATAATACGGCTAACGGGTTCTCGATATTCAACTCGACACAGGACATTTTTGTCAATAACAATGCATCAAACAATACCCAATCTGGGTTCTTACTCACGAACTCAAGCAGTAATACTCTACTATGGAACAATGCTTCATATAACCAGGAATATGGGTTCCTCCTGAACAGTTCAAGCAATGCAAATACTCTCGGAAACAACACGGGTGATAATAATCCTAAGTCTGGTTTCGGGCTCTTTGATGTAATCGGAAACAACCTTACAAATAACACTGCTAACGGAAACAGCGGCTCTGGATTTATCCTTTCAAATGCATCAGGGAGTAATCTCACGTCAAATACTGCTCTCTACAACAATGCAAGCGGATTAACACTGTTCAATTCTACTAATAATTTCCTGGAACTTAACAATGCTTCATACAACCACGAAAATGGAATCGTGCTCACCGGTTCTGGTACAAACAACCTTACTAGTAACACTGCCTGTTACAACGACGAGAACGGAATCCTACTCAACGGTTCCAGCAATGGTAATTCACTCAATAATAACAATGCTTGTGGGAACGGAGGAACTGGTATCGGTGTCGTTGATTCGATAAATAATAGTCTCACATCAAATACCGCAACTGAAAATACAGGTTCTGGGTTCTTACTCAAGAACTCAAGCAGTAATACCCTGCTCTGGAACAATGCTTCATATAACCAGGAATATGGGTTCCTCCTTAACAGTTCGAGCAATGCAAACAATCTTGGAAACAACACGGCTGATAATAATCCTAAGTCTGGTTTCGGACTCTTTGATGTTATAGGAAATAATCTCACAAACAATACTGCCAATGGAAACAGTGGCTCTGGATTTATTCTTTCAAATGCGTCAGAGAGTAACCTCACTTCAAACATTGCCCTCTACAACAATGCAAGTGGCCTAACACTGCTCAATTCTACAAACAATTTCCTGGAACTTAACAATGCTTCATACAACCACGAAAATGGAATCGTACTTACTGGTTCAGGAGCAAACAACCTAACCAGCAACACTGCCTGTTACAACTACGAGAACGGAATCCTGCTCAATGGTTCAAGTAATGGCAATTCGCTCAATAATAACAATGCCTGTGAGAACGGAGGAAAGGGTATCGGAGTCTATGATTCGATTAATAATAACCTGACATTTAACACAGCGACAGGAAACTCTAACTCAGGGTTTACCCTTTCAAACACGACAAATACAAACCTTACACTAAACATTGCCTCAAATAATACTGGAAACGGGTTCTCGATATTCAACTCAACTCAGGACATTTTTGTTAATAACAATGCATCAAACAACACCCAGTCAGGGTTCTTACTCACAAACTCAAGCGAGAATACCCTGCTCTGGAACAATGCTTCAGATAATCACGAATTTGGGTTCCTGCTGAATAGTTCAAGCAATGCAAACAATCTTGGAAACAATACGGCTGATAATAATCCTAAGTCTGGTTTTGGGCTCTTTGATGTTATTGGGACGAACTTGACCAATAACACGGCGAACAGAAACAGCGGGTCTGGATTTATACTTTCCAATGCCTCAGAGAGTAACCTTACTTCAAATACTGCCCTCTACAACAATGAAAGCGGAATAACTCTGCTGAGTTCTACCGACAACATCCTCCAGTTGAACAATGCTTCATACAATCACGAAAATGGAATAGTGCTAACCAATTCCAGTTCAAACGACCTTACAAGAAATACTGCATGTTATAATGAAGAGAATGGAATCCTACTCAATGGTTCTAGCAATGGCAATTCACTCAATAATAACAATGCCTGTCAGAACGGAATGTCGGGTATCGGAGTCTATGATTCGATTAATAATAACCTGACATCCAACACTGCAACTGGAAATACTGGTTCAGGCTTTACTCTTTCTAACACGACAAATACAAACCTTACACTGAACAATGCCTCAAATAATACTGGAAACGGGTTCTCGATATTCAACTCAACTCAGGACATTTTTGTTAATAACATGGCATCAAACAACACCCAGTCAGGGTTCTTACTCATGAACTCAAGCGGTAATACCCTGCTCTGGAACAATGCTTCAGATAATCACGAATTCGGGTTCCTGCTGAACGGCTCAAGCAATGCAAATACTCTCGAAAACAACACGGCTGATAATAATCCAAAGTCGGGTTTCGGAATCTTTGACGTTATTGGGACGAATCTCACAAATAACACGGCGAACGGAAACAGCGGCTCTGGATTTATACTCTCAAATGCCTCAGAGAGTAACCTTACTTCAAATACTGCCCTCTACAACAATGCAAGCGGAATAACTCTGCTGAATTCTACCGATAACATCCTCCAGTTGAACAATGCTTCATACAATCACGAAAATGGAATAGTGCTAACCAATTCCAGTTCAAACGACCTTACAAGAAATACTGCATGTTATAATGAAGAGAACGGAATCCTACTCAATGGTTCTAGCAATGGAAATTCACTCAATAACAACAATGCCTGTCAGAACGGAATGTCGGGTATCGGAGTCTATGATTCGATTAATAATAACCTGACATCCAACACTGCAACTGGAAACTCTAATTCTGGGTTTACCCTTTCAAACACGACAAATACAAACCTTACACTAAACATTGCCTCAAATAATACTGGAAACGGGTTCTCGATATTCAACTCAACTCAGGACATTTTTGTTAATAACATGGCATCAAACAACACCCAGTCAGGGTTCTTACTTATGAACTCAAGCGGGAATGCCCTGCTCTGGAACAATGCTTCAGATAATCACGAATTCGGGTTCCTGCTGAACAGCTCAAGCAATGCAAATACTCTCGGAAATAACACGGCTGATAACAACAATAAATCAGGTTTCGGAATCTTTGACGTTATTGGGACGAATCTCACAAATAACACGGCGAACGGAAACAGCGGCTCTGGATTTATACTCTCAAATGCATCGAAGACTAATCTCACATCAAACACTGCTCTCTACAACGATGCAAGCGGAATAACATTACTGAATTCTACCGACAACATCATTCAGTTGAACAATGCTTCATACAATCACGAAAATGGAATAGTGCTAACCAATTCCAGTTCAAACAGCCTTACAAGAAATACTGCCTGTTACAATGACGAGAACGGAATCTTACTCAATGGTTCAAGCAATGGCAATTCGCTCAGTAATAACAATGCCTGTGCGAACGGAGGAATCGGGATCGGAGTCTTTGACTCGATAAATAATAACCTCACATCCAACACTGCATCTGGAAACTCTAATTCTGGGTTTACACTTTCAAACACAACAAATACAAACCTGACATTGAACAATGCATTTGATAATAATGGAAATGGATTCTCGATATTCAACTCAACAAAGGACATTCTTGTAAACAACATTGCATCAAACAACACCAAGTCAGGGTTCTTACTCACAAACTCAAGCGATAATACCATGCTCTGGAACAATGCTTCCAATAACCATGAATACGGGTTCTTGCTGAACAGCTCAAGCAATGCAAATACTCTTGGAAACAACACAGCTGATAACAACAATAAATCGGGTTTCGGACTCTTTGATGTAATTGGAACTAACCTGACCAATAACACTGCTAATGAAAATAGCGGCTCAGGGTTTATTCTTTCAAATGCATCGAAGACTAACCTTACCTCAAACACTGCTCTCTACAACGATGCTAGCGGAATAACTCTGCTGAATTCTACAGACAACATCATTCAGTTGAACCATGCTTCATACAATCATGAAAATGGAATTGTATTAACCGGTTCAGGTGCGAACAACCTAACTAGCAACACTGCCTGCCATAATGATGAAAACGGAATCTTACTCAATGGTTCAAGCAATGGCAATTCACTCAATAATAACAATGCCTGTGAGAACGGAGGAATAGGTATCGGAGTCTTTGACTCGATAAATAATAACCTCACATCGAACAACGCAACTGGAAACTCTAATTCTGGGTTTACACTTTCAAACACTACTGGAACAAATCTGAAAGGAAACAATGCATTGGATAATACTGGAAACGGGTTCTCGATATTCAACTCAACAGAGGACCTTATTGTTAATAACATTGCATCAAACAACACCAAGTCTGGGTTCTTACTCACAAATTCAAGCGATAATACCATGCTCTGGAACAATGCTTCCAATAACCATGAATATGGGTTCCTGCTGAATAGTTCAAGTAATACAAATACTCTAGGAAACAACACGGCAGATTATAACACAAAATCGGGTTTCGGACTCTTTGACGTTATTGGGACTAACCTGACCAATAACACTGCTAACGGAAACAGCGGCTCTGGGTTTATTCTTTCAAATGCATCGAAGACTAACCTCACCTCAAACACTGCTCTCTACAACGATGCTAGCGGAATAACTATGCTGAATTCTACCGACAACATCATTCAGTTGAACAATGCTTCATACAATCATGAAAATGGAATTGTATTAACCGGTTCAGGTGCGAACAACCTAACCAGCAACACTGCCTGCCAAAATGATGAAAACGGAATCTTACTCAATGGTTCAAGCAATGGCAATTCACTCAATAATAACAATGCCTGCCAGAATGGAGGGACAGGCATCGGTGTCTTTGACTCGGTAAATAATAACCTCACATTAAATAATGTAACCGGAAACCAGGAGAGCGGATTCATCCTGTCAAATACTACAAACACCAATTTGACCGGGAACAGAGCAAATGGCAACACAGGTAGCGGAATAGCTTTATTCAATTCAACTCTTGATGTGCTTTACAACAATACTGCAATATTTAATACAGAGTCGGGAATTTCACTTTCAAACACCTCTTCATCTACCCTTACAAAAAATAATGCATCATTCAACAACGAAAATGGGATTATACTCACTGGTTCAGATTCAAACAATCTCACTCAAAATACAGCATGCCATAACGGTGGAGATGGCATTTTATTAGGTGGATCCAGTGATGGAAATTCCCTGTCTTACAATAATGCCTGCTTAAATAACGGCTCTGGTTACAATCTCATTGATTCAACAGGAAATGTCCTGTTACACAACAATGCAACAGGTAACCATGAGAACGGATTCGCATTAACTAATGCGAGCGACACCAATATAACCGGAAGTTACTCATCCGGAAACTACCAGGGAATCTTACTCGATAAGTCCAATTATGTCACGCTTCTAAATAACAATGCCAGTTCAAACTCATATTATGGCATTAATATCAGTGATTCACAGGACACCACCATGAAAGGTAACGTGATGTCCGGAAATGAGTACAACTTTAAAGTTGACGGAACTACAAATAGTTCATTCTATCAAAATATTGACACATCAAATACAGTTGACGGTAAAAAAATCTATTACTATACTAATGCAAGCAATATTTCACTTACAGCCTCTTCAAATGCAGGAACTGTTTATTGTGTAAACTGTCAGAACTTTAGTATCAGCGGTGTGAGCTTGACCGGAAATGGTTATGGACTGTACCTTCGAAATACAACAGGCGCAAACGTCCAAAATATCATAGCAAATTCGAATGAAATAAATGGTGTTTTACTCAATTCGACAAATAATACAAATGTTGGGGGAAGCACCATCACAAATAACGGTAAAACCGGCATAGAACTTGTAAATTCTGATGGAAACGTCCTATCTGGTAATACAGTCTCTGGAAATGGTGGTGGAATAAGTCTCATCAATTCGGGAGGTACTACAATAAACAACTCACAAATAACGAATAACAATGATTTCGGATTGTTTATGAAAGATACAACAGGGAATATTATATATAACAACTATTTCGTCAATACCAACAATACCGAGTTTGAGGGTTCTACCACAGGTAATCGTTGGAATACTACTGAGACCTCATCAACGAATATAATAGGACTCTCACACCAGGGAGGTAATTTCTGGGGACAACCCGATGGCAAAGGGTTCTCACAATTGCACAATGCATCCAATGAATATACTGGTATTCTTAATGAGACCTTCACACTTGGCAATGGTGAAATTGATTACCTTCCACTTGCTTTTGCAAATGCCACACCTACAATGGTACCGACGAGGACTACTCCACCTCAACCAACTATAACAAGATACTGGACACAGATACCTTCCCTGAGCGCCATGACTGAACCTACTTTGGATTCAGGAGACAAAAAGGTCTATGACGGTGAAGAAGCAACTTCCACCATACCTGATAAATTGAAGGCCTGCAACAGGACGAATGTTACTATAACAATGACTAATACAGGAAAAATCCCATGGACCCATGCAAGCGGTGTTGGCCTCCTTGCTTTATCAGACGATGCACAAGAGTTTGGGCCCGGATATATTCCCCTCCCTGACAACGTGGTTGTATCACCTGGAGAGCATTACACTTTCAATATACCCTATAATGTATCCTGCCGAAATGGGCATTGTTTATTAAACTACCAGATGGCATTCAGGTTTGAATCTAAAGGTAAAGTGACATATGTGACATTTGGAAAAGAGTACAGCAAGAATTCCGAACTTGTTATGAGTACTGCAGCCACATCTGGAAAGGTCTTAAACGGTCTCTCGGGGATGAAGGCTGGATATACGGTTACAAGGAATAACGAAACAGGTACATTCTCTTGGAGCAATTACTTCAGGCCCACACCTTATCCCACTTTTACAAAGCCTGGAGGGGGAAAGTCTGGAGAATTAATAAATGAAAATAGAATTGAAACCCTGATTGGAAAAACAAATTCACCTGTTAGTAATTCGGTTTACCTCCCAACACCGTTTATTAAACCAACAGCATATATCCGGCCAACATCTTATAACCGTCCAGTTCAGACCAGTAATTAGATTATGCTGGATAAAAAACCTATTTTTTAGTTAAAAGTCGAAAATATTTGTTAAAACTCAATGATAAACCCTAATCAGCTATTTATAGTAATATTTTCACACTACATTAATAATCATGGAAATTACTCGTATTGTAATTATTGCACTATTATGCATCTTTCTCTTAATTGTGAACGCATGTGCAATTGCAGCACCTCAACCGACCACCATATCACAGAATAAAAGTATTCTTTCAACAGGTGTAGAACTTTTTCTGGGTGGTTTTGTTAAAGGCGCTGTTGCAGGTACTTCAAATGGATCGATATCAGATATAAAAAAAGCATACTCCAATGCAAAAAATGATATTGCGCTTGCAAAGAAATATTTTGACAACATTGTAATTACGAATAGTACTGAAAAGTTGGTTCGTGACCAGTTCATTCTGATGACTGACTATTATATGGTCAGAATGGACTTATTATCAGGTGAGAAAGAAGCGACCTGGCAGTTTATAAATGGTATTGCAGCCATGGGAAAAGGAGACTATCCGTCTGCAAAAGTTGATTTTAATTCTGCTAAGTCTTCATATACAGCAATGGAACAAAACAGAGTCGCTATGGAGAGTACAGCAAAAAAAATAGACCCACAAGCATGGGATATTGTAATCCCCAAACATGAAAATCTGACATATATCGGAAAAGACCTCAGCCAGTTTATAAAAGACTGGACATCACTTTCACAGGTCGGAATTCACCTTAGTAACGCAGGGATTGCAAAGAAACAGGGAAATACGAATTTGATGACTAGCGAGATAAAAAACGCACTAACAATCCTGAATACTCTGAAAGACTCCCCGGTTGTGGGCAAACAGGCTTCTCTCTGGAATGCCAGTCTGGATAAAAAAGGATAAAGATTTTTTACAGATTTGGTGAAGTGTTCCTGAATGGGAGCACCTGGTCATATACCAGGTATCGCTTCCCATTGTTTGTATTTATCCAGACCTGGACCCTGTCACTTCCGGTAGTCCCGTCAATAGTAACACTATCTCCAACTGATGGCCTGTTAATACTCTTTGTTGTAGTGATGCCATCTGAACGGGTGACGGCGACATCCATGCTGACTACTGCATTCATCCCGGACCCTCCCCGGAATGATATGGTAATTGTAGGAGTTGTTGCCACCCGGTCCCGGTCTACCTGGACAAGGACCTTGTTTATATCCGGAACGGTGTCGGTTGGCCCTGACATGAGCTGTGTGGAACCAGCCTGAGTGGCTGCAACCGCATTTCCTGACGAGGGTGTATTTACTACTGCAACTTCAGTGGATTGCTGAACTGCTGACGTTGTTACAGGGCTCTGTGTCGTGGTTGCCGGCTGAGTGCAGCCTGCAATAAGGACAACCCCAAAAATACATAGAATTGCTAAGAGGACAATTGTCTTCATATGCACTTATCAGTGTTTTATCATATTTGAAAATGTTGTAATACGAAACAAAAATCCCTTCAATAAATTCCTCAACACTAAAATTTATTAGATTGTTTTTTTACCACAATCTGGGCAAAAAAGGTCCCCTTCTTTTAGGGGACTGCCACAGCTCCTGCAACTTGCAGGTGTCGATGATTTCTCTGTCTCAATATTGAAAGACTCTGGCCTGACTAGTACAACATCACCAACTGCGGATACTTCGCTCCACCGGATTATTGTTTCCTCTCCACCATTTCCCTCAATTATCAAAGCCTGGTCTGAATCCCCAACAACAAGTGAGAGTTCCTTTACCTTTCCAATTATATTTCCTTCGGAATTTATTACCTGCATCCCAAGGATCATTTCTCTCGTTAGTGCACGTTTTATCTGCGCCATCAGTATATCTCCTTTTTATTGATTCTCGCTATCTTTACAGATAATAGTAATAATAAGTCGGCCTTAGTGATGCGGCGTATATTGCAGCAAGTCCTATAATTGTGCAAAGAACCCCGATTATCATGGTTAACTTTCCAAGTCTGTCTTCGCCTCGCTTCATCGCAACATAACCCAGAATAATACTTATAATTCCAAGAATGTAGGGAAAAAAGAATATTGCAATAATTGCAAGTACGATTCCAACATAAACAAAGTTTTTCGGATTCATATCCTCAAAACCTAATCCTGACAGGCTACTTTCAGACCTCCCATGAGTTCGCGGAATGTCTAAATTAGCTCCGCATTTATTGCAGAACTTGTTCGTTCCTGATTGTTCTGCACCACACTTTGGACAAAACATACAAATAATACCATATCTTCCAGGAATATAAATGTATTGTTCGAAGGAAAGTTATTATCCCCCCCGTTTTCCCTTGGCGTACCACTTTACGACAAAATACGAAATTGCCATAAGAACCAACCAGAAAACAAGAAACGGAAGGTTCCCAAGGTTAAGTATGACTGCAATCCCTGCTATAACGATGCATAGGACAAGGGAAATTTCATTTTTGCGCCGCTCATAGTCGTTCGCGAACATTCCAAATGCAACTACAAGCCCCAACCCTCCTATAGCACCGAAGAGGCTGGAAATTGCCAGATTGATAAATATGAGGAGCAATGCAAATATAATGAAAAATCCTCCGACTATAAGGGCACGAAGGCCGTAGTCCCACTCAAAATCTGGTCCGACAGAAGACATATCAAATATTTCATTAAGTGAAATGCTGCCTACTGGTTTTTGCACAACACTTTCTTCTCTCACAACTGGCGTGCCACATGAACGGCAGAACTTTTCATTTCCTTCGATGGCTTTGCCACAAGAGCGACAGAAACGATCTTTTTTGTCAGGCATACCTATCACGTACCTGGATATTGACACAAATGATTAAAAAGGTTAACTGAGATATGAAAGATTTTTATTTACCGACCTTAACTAAAGTTATAGTAAATTGAAGACTCTTTCCTGCAAGAGGCTTGTTATGGTCTACAACTACTGTTTCATTTGTTATATTAGTACAGAGATATCTCTCTCTTTTTCCGACGTTTGGTAGAAATTCAATAACCGGACTACTGTAACCTGGCATTATTGAAATACTGATATTGCCCCGCGTTGTCATGTTTTCAAACATTTCATTCGCTTCTCTTATACCCATTGTCTGAACAAGGCCGGGTTTCCATTCTCCATACGCAGCATCAGGTTTGAGAATTACAGTCTTTGTCTCACCGGTTTTCATCCCACGGATTGACTTATCAAATCCGGTTATCATAGCTCCAGAACCAAGTACAAAGGTAAGGGGACTGCTGTTTCGGTTTGACTCAAACACTCTTCCACCAGGATAGGATAGAGAATAGTAGACTTGCACGGTATCATTTAGTTTTGCTACCTGGTAAGTAACGTTTGTGTTAATTGCCGAACCTGGAATTGAAAACAAAATGGTGATTAAACCAAAAAACATCATGACGCGAATGCCTGACCAATACATAATACCAGAATATCTGTTAATATTTTTATAATTAATTGTTTTTAAGAATCAATACTATTATTTGAACTGCAGATAAAATATCAGACAAAATAAAAGCTATCGTAGATTGGAAACAGATATTAGATAAAATGCCTGAAAGAAGTACTGACTGGATGCAAAAGGTAAAGCGTGACATATCCATGGCCCGCCATGCAAGTGATAGTGAATACTATGAATGGACATGTTTTATATCACAACAGGCCGCTGAGAAAGCTGTAAAGTCTTTATATCAAAGTCTGGGAGCTTCAGCCAGGGGTCATTCGGTCTTTGATCTCCTGAAGGGTCTTGAAAAGAGGTTAATAATTGCGACAGAAATAGAAAAAGATGCACGTAGACTTGACAAATATTATGTTCCAGCCCGATATCCGGATGGGTTTGAATCCGGAATTCCCGGAGATTATTATGATATCGAAGATGCAGTCGCTGCAATCAGCAGTGCGGAGCGAATCCTACAATTCTGTAATAATATTCTATCTCGATAAAGAACTAATAGAACACAACCTAAAAGAATCGATACTAAAACTTTCAACTCTTCCAGGTATAAAGAAAGTAATACTCTTTGGGTCTCTTGCCAATGGAAGAGCGGTCCCTGGAAGTGATTGTGATATTCTGGTACTGATGAAAGGATATGATAACTGTTCCATCTTTGAGAAAGTTGAAATTATTCAGCCATTCTTTTCAGATATCGGAATCGCATGTGATATTTTTCCTTATAACGAGGATGACCTTACAGTTCCACTTGCAAAACAAGCTCTCAATTCCGGAATAATTATATTTGATAACGGATCTTGTCCTGATTTCCATTTAGAGTAGTTTGAACTTTGTGCAACTGCTTACAAAAAAGGATGATGGGCCCGCTGAGATTCGAACTCAGGACCTCCGCCATGTCAAGGCGACGTCATAGCCAACTAGACCACGAGCCCGCACTATCGTGCCAATAGACTTGAACATTAAATTATAAATAGCTCACGATATCACTCTCTCACACCGATGTATTCAACTTATATAAATAAAGGCTATGTTTGCGCTGATTTGTTATATAAACGGAGTGGATTATGAAGATCCAGCAAAAATCAGCCTTTATCCTCACATTACTCCTAATATGCCTTTTCACTTTTATTATTGTTTACGGATCAACAATACTACTCTCAAAATACAACACTCTTGAAACAAATTATATTAACGACACCATCAATAAGGCTGCAAACAGACTTTATGACGAATCAACATCGCTTTCTGCAATAGTCGCTGACTGGGGACCGTGGGATGATACATACAATTTCGTACTAGGAAACAAACCTGACTTTGTTGAAGCAAACATAGTGCCTTCAACATTTCGAAATCTTCGCCTTAATTTCATTGTAATAGCAAATAAAACTGGAAAACTTGTCTATTCCGGAGCTTACAATAGTAAAAAAGAAAAAATTGTGCCTTTACCAGATTCACTGAAATCTGTTTTGAATATGGATAATCCTTTATTAAATATGAGTAATCCCCAGTACTCAAAATCAGGGATACTAATACTTCCTGATGGCCCGGTTATCGCTGCTTCCTGGCCCATTATTCATTCCAATTTTTCAGGTACGCCTGAAGGGGTTGTAATTATGGGAAGGTATCTTGACAATGCTGAAATATTGAGGTTATCTGCCCTGACTCAGCCAAACCTTGGTATACACAGACTTGATGACCCCAATCTTCCTGATGGGTTATTTGGAGTGAAAACCGGCGGAATAATCAATAATTCCATTAGAATTGCCATTATTGATGACGAGCACATAGCAGGATATGCATTAATCCCGGATATTTACAATAAAAACGGACTTGTCCTATCAATTTTCCAGGAACGTGATATATACCATGAAGGGTTAAACACAACTTTGCAGTTCATATTCATAATAATCTGCGCTGGGATTATTTTTGGAATTATTTGTCTATTTTTATTAAACCGATTGATCCTGTCGAGATTGAGTTCACTCGGTAACCAGGTTCATGGGATTGGAAGAGAGAGTGATCTGTCAAGAAGGGTTGCAATTAAAGGGGACGATGAACTGGCGGACCTTGTAGGCGAAATTAATCATATGTTGTCCATCATTGAACAAAATAATTTTAAACTTCAAACAAGTGAGTTAAGGTTTCGTGAACTTTCTGACCTGCTGCCCCAGATTATTTTTGAAATGGAACCCTCTGGAAAACTTACCTATGTTAATAAATATGGACTTGAAGTATTTGAGATTTCAGAGGTAGATGTAGTAAAAGGCCGTAATGCACGTGAGTTTCTTATTAAAGAAGATGTTGAACGGATGTATTCGAATCTGGAAAAGATTTCTGAGGGTGAGCGTTCTAAAGGCGAGCTCTTTACTCTAATAAAAAATAACAAAAAAATAATCAGGGCACTCGTTGTAACCGCTCCAATCAGACATAACGGTATGCTTCAGGGTTTTAGAGGGAGTGTTATCGATATTACTGACAGACTCAGGCTAGAAGAGGCGCTTATAGAGAATGAGGAAAAATATCGTGCACTTGCAGAAAATACACCAGATGTTCTCTTTTCGTTGGACATGAACGGAACTATAACTTATGCTTCTCCCCAGGTAAATCAGTACGGATATCTTATAGAAGAAGTGACAGGTAAAGAACTCTTTTCATTTATTCATCCTGAAGAACGAAAAACTGTAAAAGAAAAATTTTTTATTGATATTGACGACCACGCGCAATTTAAATCAACAATCCGAATGCTGGATAAATGGAGAAATATCAACTGGTTTGAGATTAAATGTTCACTCAGGCTGAATCAGTTCGGAAAACCGTTTGGAGTATATGGGATACTGCGTGATGTTTCAGAGAGAAAAAGAGGAGAAGATGCTATTGAACTCGCAAACAAAAAACTCAATTTGATGAATAACATAACACGCCATGACATCCTGAATACTCTGACAGGGTTATATGGACTTGTTGACATCGCTGATGCCATATCTTCTGATAGAAAAATCAACGATATGCTTAATGATATAAGAAACCTGGTAAAACTAATTCAGCGTAATATAGAGTTTACAAGAGAGTACCAGGAGGTTGGAGTCCGTCTTCCTATATGGCAAAATCTGACAAATATTATCACTGATGTCAGACAAAATTTCGAAAAGTCAGGGGTTAAAATCTATTCAGATCTTGAAAATATCGAAATATTTGCAGATCCTCTTCTTGTAAAAGTAATTTTTAACCTGATTGACAATGCTATCAGGTATGGCGAAAAGATCAATAAGATACACTTTTATTATTATGTATCTGACTATGCACTGTCTCTTTTCTGTGAGGACGACGGAGTAGGAGTCGCTTATTCACAGAAGGAACAAATATTTGAGAGAGGTATAGGTAGAAATACAGGAATGGGGCTGTTTTTGAGCAGGGAAATTCTTGGAATAACTGGAATAACTATTGAAGAGAATGGCAAACCAGAGGTTGGAGCCAGGTTTGAGATCCAGATTTCATCAGGTACTTTCCATTATGGAAGGTGAAACAGAATAATATAAGATAGACCAACAGATAGTGGAGATAGCGAGCATGTCCAAAACATCGATATTCATTGTTGAAGACGATGACATAATAACGAAAGTCATTGACTGGAGATTGAATAATCTTGGATATTCAGTCTGCGGGAAGGCATCTACAGGTGCAGATGCTTTGAATTTTCTCAAAACTGAAACCCCTGATATCATCCTTATGGATATTAATATTAAAGGGGGAATGGATGGAATTGAAACCGCAAAAAAGATTAAAGAGTTGTATTTAATCCCATTCGTTTACATAACATCACATTCAGATGGCCCGACCATTGAGCGTGCAAAGGAGACAAAACCAGATGGTTTTATAATTAAACCCTTCGATGATAATGACCTCAGGGTCGCAATTGAACTTGCTTTAAAAAGGTAGAGAGAAAATCTCTCTAAAGTGTAACAAACTTTGCCGAGAATATTCCAGGTTGAGACGCCATCTCATCCATCACTTGCTGTGGCACTTCGTCATCAACATTAAGAATCATTATCGCTTCTTCACCAGGATTGATACGACCTACCTGCATACCGGCAATATTGATATTGCAACGGCCTAGAATTGTTGAAAAGCGCCCGATCACACCTGGTTTATCAAGGTGGCGGGAAATAATAACACTACCCTCAGGGATCATATCCATAGTATATCCCCCGACTGCAACTATCCTACTCCTGCCTTTCATTAGAATTGATCCGCTGACTATTTCTTCCATCTTGTCAGTTTTCACTTTTACGGTAATCAGGTTCTTAAATCCAGATGCTTCCGCAGTTATGGACTCGGTTATAGCAATCCCGCGTTCCTGGGCAACAACAAGAGCATTGACTATGTTGACTGGTGCCTGCAGGATAGGGTCAAGAAGTCCCTTTAAGACCATTCGAGTAATATATTTTGTATTCTGACCCAGGGTTGAGAAATCCCCGGAGTATTTAATCTCAAGAGCATCAAATCTTCCTTCAACTATCTGGCATAGGAACCTGCCAATTTTTTCGCCTAACTGGGCAATGGGTTGGATACTGTCTTCAAGTTCCGCAGGTATCATAGGTGCATTTACAACATATTTTGCTGAACCGCCTGCCATTACCTCTAACAATTGTCTGGCAATCGAAATGGCCACATTTTTTTGTGCCTCAACAGTACTTGCTCCAAGGTGTGGAGTCGTAATAATATTTTTGAGTGTTAATAAAGGGGAATTTAACGGAGGTTCTTCCTCAAATACATCAATCGCGGCCCCTGCCACCTTACCACTGACAAGCGCGTCATAAAGCGCCTTTTCATCAATAATTCCACCCCTTGCACAATTTATTATTCTGACTCCGTCCTTCATTGTCGCTATCGTCTTTTCATTGATAAGATGTTTTGTTTCCTTGATGAGTGGAGTATGAAGGGTAATTACATCTGACACTTTGAAAATTTCGTCAAGCGTTAGTAACTCTACACCAAGTTCGCCAGCTTTGTCTTCTGTTATGAATGGGTCATATGCAACACAGTGCATACCCATCGCTATCGCTCTCTTTGATATTTCACGTCCGATTCTACCAAATCCTACTATCCCAAGGGTCTTTTCATTTAGTTCTATACCTACAAATTTTGAGCGCTTCCATTCCCTTCTCTTTAATGAAGAATCCGCTTCAGGTATATTTCGGGCAAGTGAAAGCATCATAGCCATAGTATGCTCAGTAGCGGCGAGGGTATTACCCTCAGGAGCATTGGCTACTATGATTCCTTTGTGTGTGGCGGCTTCTGTATCAATGTTATCAACTCCGGCTCCCGCTCTTCCAATAAATTTCAATCTTGTCCCGGCCTCGATGACTTCACTCGTAACCTCAGTACCGCTCCTGATAAGGAGAGCATCATAGTCACCTATTATCTTTTTCAACTCGTCATTTCCTAAATCTGTCCGAATATCCAGGTCACAGTCCGAACGCAGGATATCCAGGCCTTCCTCTGCAAGTGGATCACTTACAAGTACATGAAACTTCAATGTAAAACCCGGTAGTATTTTCGCACTAATCTATAATAGTGCTTATTCAAACAAAGTAATTTTTTAAAAAAGTTGTTAAAATCTAAGGATGGATAAAGGGTAGAGAAAAAGTCATGGCAAGTTTTAAATGTCTTATTCGGGAGATTCTAGTGGAGAGTTTATGAGCGTATTTCCAGACATTTTGTGGCTTGAAGAGATAAGGAAAGAAGACATTCCGGCAGTCGGTGGGAAAGGGGCTTCACTTGGAGAAATGGCTTCAATAGGTCTCCCGGTTCCTCCTGCATTTGTAGTAACTGCTCAGGCATTTAGAAAATTCCTTGTTGAGACCAATATTGAGGAATACATCAATAAAAGGCTTGAAGGTCTTGATGTCGAAGACAGTGAAGCTCTTGAACAGGCTGCGATTGATGTGAAGTCTGTAGTTATGCAAACACAGATCCCTGCATCGATACGTGAGGCTGTATCAGCAGCATATTTAAAAATGTCGCCATCGGGGGAAGTAATTGTTGCAGTGAGGTCAAGCGCGACAGCTGAAGACCTTCCTGATGCAAGCTTCGCAGGTCAGCAGGAAACATACCTCAACATCAAGGGAGATCCCGCGCTTATTAACTCTGTACAAAAATGCTGGGCTTCACTTTATGGGGGCCGGGCCATTTATTATAGAGTAAAGCAGGGTTTTGAACATAAAATCGTTAACATCGCAGTTGTTGTCCAGACCCTTATTCCTTCAGAAAAAGCGGGAGTAATGTTCACATCTCACCCAATAACAGGTGAGTCCCAGACAACAATTGAAGGCTCATGGGGCCTTGGTGAAGCAGTTGTATCCGGTTCGGTCTCTCCTGACAAATATGTGTTTGACAACAAGGGAAAGAGAATTACAGATTATCTTATCGCAACAAAAAACATTGAAATTGTTCCTGACGGTGAACATGGGACAAAAGAGGTCCAGATTTCTCCTGAAAAACGTGAAATGCAGGTCCTTTCAGAACAGGAAATCTCTAGGCTTGCTGCATACGGAAAAATTTCAGAAGACCATTATAAAATTCCACAGGATATGGAATGGGGCATAGTAGGTGAATCCATCTATATCCTCCAATCAAGGCCAATTACTACGATCTCTTCACAAAAAGATTTAAAAACACCTGAAAGAAGAGGAGAAGGTAAAATTCTCGTTAAAGGCAGGGGCGCATCTCCTGGTATTGCATCAGGCAGGGTTATCATTGTCAAAGATGTAAAAGACACGAAAAACCTAAAAAAAGGAGACGTCCTCGTTACAAAAATGACAAACCCGGACATGGTCCCTGCAATGAAAAAAGTAGTTGCTATTGTCACTGACGAGGGAGGTACGACCTGCCACGCGGCAATTGTCTCCCGTGAACTTGGGACTCCGGCAGTCGTAGGAACAATAAATGCAACATCAGTCCTTAAAGATGGCCAGATTGTTACAGTTGACGGTGAAAAAGGACTGATATATGAAGGTTCAATAGAGATGGAGAGATTGACCCCTTTACAGGTACAGGGTTCAATCTTCCCGGCTACTGTCCCTGCAACGATAATAACTGCAACAAAAGTAAAAGTGAATGTCTCAATGCCTGAAGCTGCAAAAAAGGCTGCAGATACAGGCGCTGACGGAGTGGGCCTTCTCAGAATTGAGCATCTCATATTAGGACTGAACAAAACACCAGGTTGGTTTATCACAAATGGTAAGGAAGAGGAGTTCATCCAGGAACTTCTGACCGGAATAAAAACTGTCCTCGATGCATTCCCTGGAAAATCAGTATGGGTCAGAACGCTTGATGCACCCACTGACGAATTTCGAAATATGCAGGGCGGAGAGGACGAACCTATTGAACACAACCCGATGCTTGGATGGCGTGGTATAAGGAGGGACCTACAGAGCCCCACTCAGTTCAGGCTCCAGGTTGAAACATTCAAACGACTCTGGGAGGCCGGGTATGAAGATCTTGGCATCATGTTCCCAATGGTCTCTCACCCGGACCAGTTTATCAAAGCAAAGCAGTTATTTGAAGAGTGGGGGGTAGATACAACGAAAGCAGTCCTTGGCGTAATGATTGAAATACCCTCAAGTGCTCTTCTTATTGAAGACTTTATAAAGGCAGGAATTCAATTTGCATCGTTTGGCACAAACGACCTCGTCCAATATACACTGGCGATAGACCGGAACAACGAAAATGTCGCAAAAATGTATGAACCGACACATCCTGCCGTCCTGATGCTTATTGATCATGCAATCCAGGTCTGCAGGGAGCACGACGTGGAAGTTTCAATATGTGGTCAGGCGGGATCTGATCCCAAAGTTGTAAAATGGCTTGTTGAACATGGAATTTCAAGTGTCTCCGCAAATATCGATGCTGTGGCAAAAATTCGCGAAACTGTCGCAAGGACAGAGCAAAAAATTATTCTTGAAAGTGCGAGAGTAAAAAATGCGTGAAGTAGGGCTTTCTGAAGAGGCCCTGTTTACTTTTTTAATTGAAAGAAAGAAAGAGGACCTCTCGCATTCCCGAATCCTTTCTTCAATGTGCACACCTCCTCATCCTGTTGCAGTTAAGGCACATGAACTCTTTATTGAGACGAACCTTGGAGATCCAGGACTATTTCCAGGGACTGCATCACTTGAAAAATTACTAATTCAACGGATAGGCACCCTTTTTCATCTCCCCAAAGCCGAGGGATATGCGACATCGGGAGGGACCGAATCGAATATTCAGGCACTTAGAATTGCAAGATATCGGTCTAAATCAGAAAAACCCAACGTTGTACTGCCAGAGTCCGTTCATTTCTCTTTCTGTAAAGCATGTGATATGCTGAATATCGAAATGCGTCCGGTCCCTCTTGACAAGAATTATAGAATGGACCTAGATTTTGCTGAATCGGTTATCAATGAAGATACATGCTGCCTTGTTGCAGTAGCTGGTACAACTGAATACGGGAAAGTGGACCCGATTCCGGCATTATCTGAAATAGCCCTTGATAAAGATATTTTCTTTCATGTCGATGCTGCTTTTGGAGGTTTTGTATTACCTTTCATGAATAATATTCCTCCATTTGACTTCAAATGCGAAGGTGTTTCAAGTATTGCAGTTGACCCCCACAAGATGGGAATGAGTACGATACCTACAGGTTGCATTCTTGTAAGAGATGAGAATATGTGGAACGGACTAAAGGTCGATACCCCCTATCTCAGTGTAAAGCAGGAAGTGACATTAGTAGGGACAAGGCCAGGGGGTTCAGTAGTCGGAGCACTTGCGGTTCTTGAATACCTGGGAACAAAAGGCATGAAGGCAATTGTCGAGGGTTGTATGAAGAATACGGATAGATTGATACGCGGAATGGAAACGTTTGGATATAAAAGGGTTGTAACTCCTGATGTCAATGTTGCAACTTTTCAGGATATTGAAAAGGTCCCGGATGACTGGGCGGTTTCATGGACCCGTAAAGGCCATCTACGGATAGTATGTATGCCGCATGTTGAAAATTATATGATTGAGAAATTTCTTGATGAAATTGGTGAGATAAATGCATAAAGAATTAATTCATTCATTAAAGACATGTCCCATTGTAAAGCGTGGAGAGTACAACTATTTTATTCACCCGATTACTGACGGAGTCCCACTTATTGAACCTGCATTATTAAGGGAAGTCTGTGTTGAGATGATTAGAAGGCTGAACCTTGAAGATGTCAACCGGATTGTTACTGCTGAGGCTATGGGAATTCCACTGAGCTCTGTTATCTCAATTATGACCGATATCCCACTTTCGATAGTAAGAAAAAGGGAATATAAACTGCCAGGTGAAGTACTTGTACATCAGTCAACAGGATATTCAAAGGGCCAGTTATATATCAATGGTATAAAAAAGGGGGACAAAATTGTTATTATTGACGATGTTATCAGCACCGGTGGAACCCTTATTGCGATGATAGAGGCACTGGAAAGGGCAGGAGCCGAAATTATTGATATATGTATAGCTATCCGCCGTGGAAAACCGGAAGTGGGGAGACCATATAAATATCTTGTTGATATTGAGGTAACTGATTCGGTGAATATTATTGATATCAGTAGATAATCTCATAAATGAGTTAAAAGAAAGAAATATCAGGTCTGCAACGCTCCAATTTCCGGAAGGACTTAAGCGGGAAGGAAAAGAGATAGCCTTGCAACTAAAAAGGAAAGGTTACTCAATAACTTTGAATGGTGATCCGTGCTATGGTGCCTGTGACCTTTGCAGGACAAACAGGGAATATTCAGAGGTTCTCATTCATTTTGGCCACAGTCAAATGATAGAATCGCGAAATGTCATTTATTCCCCTGTTTTTTTAGATTTTCCTTTGAAAAATCTCGATTTAGTGTTGCCATACCTCCCTGCACGTTCTATTGGTCTTGCAACAACAGTTCAGCACGTGCATCTAATTGAACCGTTAAAAAAATTTTTTGAAAATAATGGGTACACTGTCTTAACAGGTAATGGTTCACCACGAACTCCTTATCCGGCTCAAGTTCTAGGATGCTCATTTTCGAATGTTAAGGGACTGGATGTACAGGCTTTCTTATTTGTAGGTACTGGTCTATTTCATCCAACTGGAATTGCTCTTTCAACTGGAAAGATAGTAATTGCTTTTGATCCCTATACTCTCGCTGTAACTGAAGTTAATTCAGAGCGATTTTTAAGAAAGAGGTTTGCATTGATTGAAAGTGCAAGAAAGGCTTCTTCTTTTGGTATAATCTTGTCGACAAAACCAGGACAATCCAGAATAAAACTCGTAAAATATCTTGAGAGCCTCTGCTTTGAATCTATTATTATATCAATGCAGGAAATAACACCTGATAATCTTCTTAATTTAGGATTTGATTGTTATGTAAACACAGCTTGTCCGCGTATATCTTATGATGATCAAAAAAGATTTAATGTTCCTGTCCTTAGTCCGGGAGAGTTTGAGATACTATGTGGTGTCAGGGACTGGAATCAATATATTCTAGACGAGATATCATGATATGAAACTCCGTCACCTTGAGAAGACTCTTGAAGGTGTTTTGGGATTTTCTGATCCAAATCCTTTCTACGAGCAGTATCAGACTCCACCTTTCCTTGCGGCCCGCCTGCTCTTTGATGCCCTGATGCAGGGCGACATAGAAGGGAAAACCATATGCGACCTGGGTTCTGGAACTGGAATTCTCGCTATTGGTGCTTCTCTTCTGGGAGCCTCACTTGTAAAAGGAGTTGAGATAGACAAGAAGGCAATTGAAATTGCTAAAGATAATTGTAAACAGTTTCTCGTTGATGTTGAATTTATAGAGAGAAAAATCACACCCACTATAATTCCCGAATTAGGTAATTTTGATACAATTGTCATGAATCCCCCATTTGGAGCGCAAAATGTTCATGCAGACCGCCCCTTTATAGATGTCGCAATTGAATGCGGACAGATAATTTATGGTATCTTTAACGAGGGTTCGTTACACTTTGTCGAATCATATTGTAAAGAAAGAGCGTTGATAGAAAGTGCAGTTTCAGGTTCAATCCCTATTAAGAATACATTCCATTTTCACAGAAAGGAAGTAGTTACAATAAAGGTTGAAATTCTTAAATTGAGGCGTTTATAAAATCGATACTGACTGATTTACTTTTACTTACAATAGTTTTGTGAACTTTTTTTTCGATAAAAAAGTTTTAAAATTAAAAAATTATTCCTTCACTGTGATGTAACCAATTACAAGAAGGAGAATTCCTCCTAGTACTAATCCGATTCCTACAATACCAAGTATAACTGCAATCAACATCGGGAGGAAGAGAATTGCAAGATAGATACCTAAAACAATTATAATAATACCCACAATAAGTTCGGCTATACCAGTCCAATCCATTTAAAATCAAACTCCTAAATTCCGATATTTCATATTTATTATGGCTTACATTCTTAATGAATGCTTTGTTAAATCCACCTTTTTGTTCTGAAATAATAAAGCATTATACCAACAATTCCAAACATCACAATAATCACAGTGGGATATCCATAAACCCACTTTAATTCTGGCATATATTCGAAATTCATACCATATATTCCTACGATAAAAGTGAGAGGTATAAATATGGTTGCAATTATTGTAAGGACTTTCATCACTTCATTGAGCTGGTAACTCATAGATGAGAGATAAATATCAAGCATGCTTCCTGACATATCCCTGTATATTTCAAGGGTATCCATTATCTGAACAACATGATCATAAACATCTTTAAGATATACCACGGTCCCTGCATTAAGAATAACAGATTCAGAACGCTGAAAATTGTTTATTACTTCACGAAGAGGCCATATTGACCGTCTTACTGCAAGCATCTCTTTTTTCAAAGCATTTATTTTGGGAAGAGTAGCACTATGCGATGAAAATGCCAGTTCATCTTCAAGATTTTCAATTTTATCTCCTATAAATTCAATCACGTCAAAATAATTGTCTGTTATACAATCTATCAAAGTATATGCAAGATAATCAGTTCCATGAATCCGGATTCGATAATCTTTTTTTATTTTTTTACGAAGATGAAGAAAAGGACCTATTGGATATTCACTACATGTTACTACAAAATTTTTTCCTAGAATTATACTCATATAGTTGACAAGAATGGAATCATCCTTTTTTTCAGGAGCAAGGATATTGAGATTAATATACAGGTAATGATTGAAATCTTCGAATTTGGGTCTTTGATCAGACGCAAAAAGGTCTGCCATTGTCAGAGGGTGTAGTTTTAATATTTCTCCAATCGTTTTTACTGTTTCAATAGCGTTAAGACCCTCAACAACAATCCATGAAATTGTGCCATCAAGTTTTAAATTTGTTGTAAAATCAACTTTTTTTAGAATCTGCTCGTCATAGTAATTCTCATTATACCTTATGAGAGTTATTATAACTTGATTCTCGGTTTTAGAATCGTGAGGTGTATGAGCATCTGGAAAATCTCCATGCTTTTTCTTATTACGATGTGGAATAATCCTTGCCATTGTAGAACTCTGTTGTCAATAGATTGCAATAATACTGACTGACAAAACAACGAAAAAAACATTCTCGCTAGTAACAAAGATTTTTTAGAAAAGACATTTTTGTAAAATAATAATAAAGTTCTCGGTGTTTTAATAAAGGAAGGGTAATAGCAGCGAACTGCAGTTCCCGAGGACTCGCGTACCTCAGTACCGTGCAATACGTGAGCTGGCTTCACTTCTGGGTTCGGAAAGAGACCAGGTGTTTCCCAGCTGCTATGGCCGCTATTACCCCAAGCCAAGGTCCGGATTTGAACCGGAGTGTAGTTGATCTGCAGTCAACCGCGTAGCCGCTCCGCCACCTTGGCAACCATATAAAGGTTTGCCACATGAGGATTTCGTCTGGGTCTGACGTGATGAATATTGTAAATCGGACGTTAGTTTTCGCGGACTGAACACGTCGTTGCCTTCGTGCTTACATCCCGAATCTATCAAACCGGTCTTTTACCGATGTCCTTAACGAAGTCTCTTTTTAGGCCGGGTTTCAAGCTTAGATGCTTTCAGCTTTTATCCCTTATCGCGTAGCTGCTCGGCAATGCCCTATCGGACAACCGATCGACCAGAGGCGACGAATGAAAGTTCCTCTCGTACTATTTCATTCTTACCCTCAGACTTCTTACACTCCTTATAGATAGTAACCGACCTGTCTCACGACGGTCTAAACCCAGCTCACGATCCCCTTTAATAGGCGAACAACCTCACCCTTGGCTGCTGCTGCACAGCCAGGATGGAAAGAACCGACATCGAGGTAGCA
>Ga0209083_1000481_pt1 | contig 59046 bp, 53 predicted proteins | sample AM7aDNAmetaG_FD_184132 | JGI IMG/M metagenome (GOLD analysis project Ga0209083, IMG submission 184132) | Freshwater microbial communities from Finland to study Microbial Dark Matter (Phase II) - AM7a DNA metaG (SPAdes) (version 3) | ecosystem: Environmental > Aquatic > Freshwater > Lake ...
GAATGGTTTCATACTTGAAGTCCTTATCAAAATACCTGTGCTCCTCTCTTTTCCCCATGACACACCTCCATCTTATTTTTTATTAACTGAAACTCTTCGATGTGTCCACTAAATCGGGGGAAGACTAAATTGAAAGGTTGCATAAATATCAAGACTGAAAATCTGAGGATTACAGGAAGAAGTTATTAATGGCCATATATTGATGTCAATCAAGAGAATATCCAGCAGTGAGCACTATCCCTTTTAAATCCGTTCTTTTAAAGTGAAAAGATTGCAGTCCATTTCGGAACTGGCAAAGTCATCAACTGAAGGCATGCGGACGGATTTAAAGCTCATGTCTGGGGATCGGATTGGGCAAGTAATGCAAAAAATTGCATACGATTTAACCGGAAAACAAACTTATCCCTTGCATCAAATCGAGCTTTTTTTACAGCATAGTACCTGTTGTTCGGACTCTTATAGATCGCTGCTTCTTACTGCAAAGCACCTTGGAGAATTTTCATTAGCTTATCTCCGCCTTTTGATTTTACATAGTCCAGAATAACGGGGGTAAATTTATCCACCATGTCCGCGTTCATTCCGAGTTTGGAAAAGCTATTGGTGAGGATGGCCGCTTTGCTTACAGCTGGAGCATCTTTCGCAATTAGGGAAGAGGCACTTCCCATCATTCCCTTATCGCTTTCGGTTTTTGGCGCGGCCTTCATCATCTTATCGATAGCGGGAACCGCTTTGGCTATTTGGGCAAACTTGCTCTTGCTTAAATTCTGCTTGGCCAGATTGAATATCGCGCCGGACCCGCCGGTTGCCTGCCCGTCTGTTACTCCTAGTTTGCTAGTGAGTGATTTAACCAAACTCAGGTCTGCGGCCAAAGCCGCCGAGTTTACGTTGATCATTATTCCCAATACGAAAGTAACACTCATCATCAAAATTGACTTTTTCATAGACTTCTCCTTTCTTTAATTCAAAATGTTTTGGTACCTAATTTTATCACAGTTACCGAAGGAATATGTAAACATTTCTTTTCGGGATGCTTTAATCGGCAAAATAAGAAAAAGTAGCGGGCATGGATTATATATTTCATTCTAAGTTTGCTCCTAATGCATAGTTTGTCTAATTACTGTAATTATACCCATCATTATACTGATTTGTTTTATATCATAATCAGGGATAAGATGCATATCAATTATTGCCATTTGAAATGTTGTATACCTGTCACGATTGAATAATTGTTGAGTACAGGAAGAAATATAACAGCCTCTTTGCGAAACTCTTATTAGGCTTTCGTTCGGTGTCCTTTCCATTTTCACACTTTTGTTTTGGTTTCTTACCTAAACATTAGTATCCATTTCCCCAACCTACATCCGTTTGAAGATGTTTGTCTTTATGAAAGGAAAAAGTTGTTGACAAAATCAAGCCTGGTATGATGAATTAAAAGCCATCATTAAGAGGGTTTTTAAAACGTAAATTTCTAAAAAGAAAACATATAAGGATTTTACTAAGCCATGAAAAAAAAGATATTACTTGTAATCGTCTCTCTTATCGTAATTTTTCTCATTTCCTTACCTATTACTCGTTACCGGCTGGACGGGAAAATTAATCCTTTGAAACTCCCGACCTCTGTTGCAGATTTGGATTCTTATCTTGTGCAATCAGAATCTAAATTTGGCGATGTAGTCCCCGGGGCAGAGAAAAAAATTATCTGGGCCTCTGCTAGGCGGGAGCAGACAGAATATGCGATTGTTTATATCCATGGCTATAGCGCATCCCGTCAGGAAACCGCTCCGCTTGCCGATTTAGTCGCGAAAGATTTAAAAGCCAATCTATTTTATACAAGGCTGACAGGTCATGCCAGAAATCCGGAAGCATTTGCAAATTCGAATGCCAATGACTGGCTGAACGACTCAGTGGAAGCTCTCGAAATCGGAAAAAAACTTGGAAGGAAAGTTATTCTCATGGGGACATCAACCGGTTCTTCACTTATATGCTGGCTTGTTAGTCAGGATAAATACCAAAAAGATGTAGCCTCTATAATTTTCATTTCTCCTAATTTTTATCCGGCAAGCAAGATGACCAAACTATTTCTTTATCCTGCCGGAGTCGGGTTTGCTAAAATAATCTATGGTAAAGAAAGATCCTGGGAACCGCGAAATGCAGGGGAAAGTAAGTATTGGAATCATAAATATCGCTGGGAAGCGATTACTCCCATGATTGTTCTTGTAGAATATGTCCAAAATATTCCGTATGAAAAAATTCGCATTCCTGCTCTATTCCTTTATACCGAACAAGATAAGGTCGTTGATACGAGTGAAATTGTAAAAAAATTCGAATTATTGGGAAGCAAAGACAAGGAGTTACTCAATCTTAGCCAATGTAAAGACCATGTTATGGCAGGAGATATCCTTTCTCCAGATACTACCCCTTTGCTCCATTCGGAGATTGTTGGATTTTTAAAAAAGATTGGCATTGAGTAATGATCAGCTGGCCTTTTGGTCAAGTCACCTGTCAATAAAACAGACCTAGTGATATAAGGGATGACAAATGCAGATAAAAATTACAGCTGAAAAACGAAGATACCTGTACACGGAATGAATAAGCAAATGTTTTTTTATGCATGAATCACATCCGTGGATGAATTACCGCTCCATTACAAAATCTTCGACCATATCCGCCATCAGAGCTGCACCGACACAATTCAGGTGCAGTGTATCAGTGATGAGAAGGGAGTTGTTGGATGACGCTATCTCGTCATAAGACAACCCGAGAAGATAATGCTGTATGATCCCCTTGAACATCAGATACATATTTTCGTCGTACAGCGGAGTGTTTTTCATCCCGCGCTTTGCTATGATTTCATCCATGCGTTCGTTCAATGGGAGATACGTGACCTTTTCAGACAACGCAACTTCTTTGACTATCTCACTATACTCCTGAGCACGTTTGTAAGCAGCTGATCCCCGCACCTCTCCAATGGGCGGAAGTGAAAAAACAGCGATCCTTGCCCGTGTACCCGTCTTGAACTTTTGGATCAGCAATTGAAGATTTTCACGGTACCAGTCACTATCCGGTAATCGTGGAAGATTCATCTCACTTGAGTAACGTTTTTGATTGCCCGCAGAGAGGGATGCCGCCGCATCATTGGTTCCGATAAGTATGGTAATGACCGCGGGATTGCATGCCATGATGACATCAGCCCTCTGAACCACATTGTACGCGAGTTCTCCATTGATGCCCGCGTTCACAAACGTATATCCCTGCAATCTACCGCGGACGGAAAGTATATCTATGTAATTACAGCTCAATGTTCCATGGGTAATGCTGTCACCCACACAGACCGCGACATTACTCTTCTGAGATGGAAGCTGTGTTGCAGTAAAATTAACTGGATTAACTGCCGGCATGCGGCGAACCATGTAATTCAGGTAACCGACAAGTGCGGCAAAAATAAAAAGAATGCAGACGACAACGATGAACGCTTTTTTCATAACTGGTGCCTCCTTTGCGGAATAATTCGGCTAACAAACTTCAATGCGCTTCGCTTTTTAAATTTGAGCCTCATTACCCTCCGCTTTGCGGGATAATTCGACCTGCAAGCTTCAGTGCACTTTGCTTCTGAAGTTTGGGTCTCATTAACTTACCAATTTCGCTACGTCGCAGATGACCTTTAGGTTACTACGCTTTCGGAATTGGAGTTTCATTAATAAAAGGCAGGTCCGACACAGACCGGATCCTCTCTTTGACCTGCCTGATGAATTCCTCCTCGTCCGGAAATGTCATCTTGACCGCGCTCACCGGGCAGACCTCGTAACACCGGCCGCAGCCCTTGCAGTCATCAGTGATAATGGCTCTGCCGTCTTTCATTTCGATAGCTGAGACGAAGCATTTCTCAACGCAGATTTCACAGCCATCGCATTTTGTTTCATCGATTTCGACTGTAATGCCTGGAAGTTTCTTGTAGGCGCCGTCAAGCGCCGGTCCTCGACTTTTCATGTGTGTTCTATATAGGCAATTCACGTCGTCGCAGAAACAGATGAACATCAGTGGCTTGAACCTGACCCAGAAGGCGGTCATATCTATCCAGACATGAGCGATGTTCGCGATGAGTCCGAGCTTCGCGGCGCGCCTCACGTGTTCTATAGCTTCTTCTGTTGTTGCATACCGTCCATGCGAAGGATGCATCCTCCTGATCGAGGGACCGAGCACCATACATCCCAGATCAGTCGGAGGGTTGACTGACTTCTCGTGATGCCTGCAGATGCATTCGCTGATTATAAATTTTTCTTCGACCTCAGAGACTAGCCTTTCAACGATTCGAAGGGGAAGGGGGACACTCTTGTTTGCAGGGACGCTCACGCCGATCGGAATTGATGTAACTTCATTATAAGGCCTCATGAAAAAAGGATTTATCAACCATTTCAGGACAGGGGCGCCGCTCAGCTTCTTGCCATACTTGATTATGGGCCATGAAAGCCATAACATAACCCGGACCATTTTTCTGTTTGGCCCGAATTTAAAAATATTTGCCAATGTGTATATCCTATTTTTTAATTATGCCTTTTTTCAAAGGCAGCCACCACGTGAATCCGAAGAGTATTGTCTTCAAAACTGTTGTAAAAGTAGGAATTCCAGCCTTTTTGCCGATAGGAATCGACAATATCAATTCCAGCGGATGCCCTATGCCCCATATACAAGTGATGGCAAACCAGAATGTTCGAACTGTTTCATTCCCTATGGGGAAGACAAAGCCGAAAATAATAAAAAGCCAGCCGAGTATCGCGCCAGGCATCATAAAAAAATACCAAAACAATTTGTTATTAAACATATTTCTTATCCTTCAATTTGGGACAGGTTCAACCTGAACCCAATTCTTTGTGTAAAATTAATTATGAATTGAACTCCGCACCGCCGGAAATGTATTGGTAGAGATTTTCATTTTCTTTTTGGCGGAATCCTTACGATTCTTTCTTTGCCCTCAATCATTGATATCGCGTTTTCCGGGCAGAAATGCGCGCATACCCCGCATCCAATGCAGAGATCTTCCTTTCTGCGGGCTTTTTTATCGTCGTTTAAATAAGCCGCGTAGGTATGACATTGCTTAACACATTTTCCGCATCCGATGCATAGCTCGTCGTTCACCACTGATAAGAAATTTGTCGCGTTAGTTATGGGCACTATCATATTATCGACGCCGTTGGCGCAGCAGCACCGGCAACAGTTGCAAATACTTGTTTCATCCTTGCTTGTGTCAAAATTGGGATGATAGGCCTTATGTACGAGCCCTGCTTCCTCTGCACGTTTTAAAACACTCAATGCTTCATCCTTCGAAATCATCCTCGAAAAACCCTGCTCCGACGTAAATCTTGCCGATTTGCCGAAAGTAAAACAATTTTCCCTTTCATCCGTCTGCTTGCATGGAGTCCCGGACATGTCTTTATGATGTCGGCAAAAACAATGTCCCAGTGCGATTTCGTCAAATTTTTGTATTAACTCCTCAACCTTTTTTGTCGGTACAATTTTGTCAGCGGCAGAACCCAGTTCTTTATCGATAATAATTTTTATTTTCTCGTTTTTAGGCTTGTTGTTAAAAATAGGTACCGTTCTATCTACTGCTGGTAAATTCAATAAATGCGGGATAAAGGCATCATAATTTTGCTGGACCATTTTATCGAATTCCCCGAATAATTTATCGAATAATGCGGAGATTTCCCTGTTCCTATCGTTCATCTCAAGCTTGCCCATAAAGGTATATTCAAAGGTTCCCACGTTTAACAGCGGCAGTAATCTGAAAACCATAATTCCCTTGCTGTTGGGCTGATTAAAAATAACCCCTCTCTTTGAAAGCAGAGTTACTTTTTTTAAAATTTCTTCTTCCGACAAGCCGCTCGATAGCTTTAACTGTTCCATTGTCTGTGATTTCTGATCATTGAAAGAAGCAATGAAATCGACTTCATCTTCCATGATAAAATATTTTAAAAGTTTGATAAGAGTATCATTGACAGGAATCGGAGTTCCCCCGGCTTTACTTATGATGTCGCCGGCTTTTCTATATTTTTCATCAATATTCATATTTATTCCTCCCGGTTTCAGCGAATAGGTATCATTTTGTTTGATAAGATATTGCCTTCAACGGATCGCAGTATAGGGGGGCGGTTTTTGCTTGTCAATGGATATTTGTACAAAATAATCAACGAAAATATAATGTCACTTGACATATAGATGACGGGTCTATTATAGAGCAAAAGAACATGTATATAATTAAGGAGGCTGCTCATGGAAATTTATGAACAATTAAGAGAAAGATTGGATGCTCATCCTGCTACTGCGCCGAAATCAGAAGCTATCGACAAGATACTGCGCATGCTTTTCACGCCGGAAGAAGCGAGCATTGCAGTCAAGATGAGTTACAAAACAAAAAATGTAACTGCGATTGCAAAATTGGCTGGAATTTCAGAGGACATGGTGATAAAAAACCTCGAATCCATGGCCAACAAAGGCATTATTATTTCCCGCAAGAAAGATGGCAATGTTCTCTATGGTTTGCTTCCGCTGATTCCCGGTGTTTTTGAGTTCCCCTTCATGAAGGGTGCCAAAACGCCAATGCATAAGAAATTAGGTCAGCTTTGGGAAGAATATCATTCTGAAGCTTTGGGCAGCTCGTTTGCCGGCAACCCCACACCTCTGATGAGAGTGGTTGCAGTCGAAAAATCTATACCTTCAAAAGATCGCATTCATCCTTATGAAGAAGTTAAGAATTTTATCAATACCGCAAATTTCATAGCTCTGGCCGGTTGTGCCTGCCGGATCAGTGTCGATAAATGTGACAAGCCCAAGGAAGTCTGTCTTATTTTTGAAAGCGCCGGTGAGTTTCTTGTAGAACGCGGTTTCGCCCGCCAGATCAGCAAAGAAGAAGGATTAAAGGTGCTGGATGTATCGGAAAAAGCAGGGCTGGTCCACACCAGCAACAACAGTTCCGATAAAGCCAATCTGATTTGTAACTGTTGCCCATGCTGCTGTACTGTGCTGCGGGGGAAGACCCAGTTGAAACATCCACACGCATTTGAACCCAGCCGGTATGCCGCTTTCGTTTTAAAGGATGATTGCACAGGATGCGGCATCTGTGTCGATGAGCGCTGCCCTGTAAAAGCCATTACCATTACCGATGATGTTGCTTTTGTTAATGAGGCCGAATGCATCGGCTGTGGCTTATGTGTAACAGGCTGTACGGTCGAAGCAATCAATCTTGTGGAAAGGAAACAACTGCCAGCAATTCCGGCAACGATCCAGGACATGGCGGTGCAAGTCCTTCAGGAAAAGGGGAGGCTAGAGGCTTTCATGAAGGTTATGCAGAGCTGAAATGAAAGATAAAAAGTATGCATGAACTTCCTATCACCGAGAGCATTCTGAATATTGTGATAACATACGCGGAAAAGAACAACGTCCGGCAAGTGATGGCCATTAATCTTCAAGTTGGCAAACTCAGCGATCTCGAAGACGAGTGGATTCAACGTTATTTCGATCATCTGAGTAAGGGCACCGTGGCCCAGGGCGCGAAACTCAAGATCGAACGGACGCCTATCAAGGTGCAGTGTAATTCCTGCGCCACATCCTATAAAGTGGAAATAACAAATATTGGTGATACTGTTTGTCCGGTTTGCGGAAAGAATGAAGGCAAACTGATTTCCGGAAGAGAATACTATATAAAGGATATGGAGGTGCAGTAGTGGAAGGCGTTCGACTGATCGAAGTTAAAGAAGAGATCTTGGCCGACAACATCAAAGTAGCCACCGAAGTTCGGGAGCGGCTACGCAGTAAAAAGACTCTGCTTCTGAATCTCATGTCTTCTCCGGGTTCGGGCAAGACCAGCCTCATCCTCCGGACGGTGGAAGACCTGAAAGGCAGCGTGAGGCTCGGCGTAATCGAAGCGGATATTGATTCCACTGTTGACGCGGAAAAGGTGGCCGCCCGTGGAATTCCTGCTATACAACTGAGGACGGGAGGATTCTGTCATCTCGACGCAGCAATGGTTACTCAGGGTATTAATGCCCTGGCCACAAACGATTTAGACCTAATCATAATCGAAAATGTGGGGAACCTCGTTTGCCCTGCCGAGTTTGACACCGGCGCCCACAAAAACGTGATGATCCTGAGTGTTCCAGAAGGGGACGATAAGCCACTCAAATACCCGCTCATGTTTTCCATCTGCGATGTTCTGCTGGTCAACAAAATAGATTATCTCTCCCTCAGCGATTTTGATATGGCAGTCCTGCGGAAGCGCGTCCTGGCCTTGAATCCCAATATCAGAATAATAGAGGTTTCCTGCAAAACAGGCGCGGGAATTGGCGATTGGATCGCCTGGCTTAAAAAAGAAGTAGATGCATTTCGTCTTAGTGTATGATTATATCTTGAGAGTTGTACCTGCTGGCTGTTTTTTGATAGCTACTTGGTATCACAACTTCTTTACCACCACTTCACAACAATCATCACCCTGATTGAGATTTTTCGTGTGCTCAACGGTGACACCCATGTCTTTATCAAATATTCCCCGAATTAATTCCTGATAGGTCTGAACCGTGACGATACCGCAGTCGGCCACGCCCGCTTTTGCGATGGCCCGTTGCGTTTCACAATCGGTTACCCGCACCGTAATAGTATCGGAATTAACCTTCACTTCCCGGCCTTCTATCTTTAATACTCTGCTGAATATTTCGAGAGCATCTAAGAAACTCTCCGGCCATGTGGGATTACTGATATAGTTTTTCCGTATCTGCTTGCCAAGAAGATACGCAAGTTGTTTCCATGCCGCAACGTCCATTTCCCATGCTGTCTGGACGCCGAACTTCTTTGCCAGTGCCAAAAACCAGGCTCCATCCATGCGGATAAAAGCATATTGCGTAAGTTCTAAGATTTGATCGTTTGTTAGCTTCATTGCCTTTACCTGCCTTTACGCCTTAAAAACCTTGCTGCCCGATACGAACAGCAGGATGCCCAGGCCGAGCAAAACCATGGTTAGCGGGCAGGGCAAAGGCCAGCCAAACAGGGGATTCGGTATTCGGGCAGCCATCATTATCGCATCGAGAATAAGAAGCAGCGCGCCTATGATCAGAAGAATTTTTGAAGCTTTCAGCATATTACACCTCTCTTTATTTTAGAATCTGCTTAATACTTATTTTATCACTATTTGCCGGCAGGCTGATGAGCAGTCCATCTACTCCCACCGTTATAGGTCCGTTGTAATATTTAGCTGCATCGCCAAGAAACATGTTATTGAGCAGCGGCGGCACCGGTGGCAGGATGTGGTAAAGCACCAAATGCTTAACGCCTGCAACCCGGGCTATTTTGGCGGCATCTTCCGGTGATGTATGGTAGCCGGGAATGTCCGCCGTTATTTTGGCCAAAGATGGGTTGGTTGATAATCCCGCCTGATCGTGGATCATCTTAATCAGAGAAGGTTGCTGTGCTTCGTGAAAAAGCACGTCCACTCCCTGTGACTGGTTTTTCAATGATTGGCAAGGTACTGTGTCCCCGCTGATAACCAGTGACCTTCCTTTATAATCAACACGGTAACCAACAGCGGGATATGCCGGGGAATGATTCACTTTGAACGCGGTGATCTTGAGCCCATCTTTATCGACAACAACAACCGACGCGTCTTCTTCAGAGGATAAGCCAAACGGTTTAGCCCTGCCGCCTGCGCCTGATGGTGGAACGGTTGCTGCTCCATGAAATGCCACACGGTATCCAGCATCCAGGCTGTAAGCATGATTAAATCCTGCAACTACGGTTTCAACTCCTTTGGGGCCGATAACATCCACGGGTTTTGTATTAGAGCCACCTGCCCATCGCTGCAGCATCATCTCTCCCAGCTCAGCAATATGATCGGAATGAAAGTGCGTCAGTAAAATCGCCTCTACTTTGCCGATATCAAAGCCCATCAGTCCGATATTCCGGGCAGATCCCGGCCCGGCATCTATAATATACAGGTGATTGCCTGCCTGTACTACTATACAAGGGCCGACGCGGTTAATATCGGGGAAGGGTGCACCGGTGCCGGCGAGTCCCGCGTAAAGCCCGTCGTCTTTCTTATGCGCTTGATTAAGAAACCGCTGCTGGATTATCTTTGTCGCTACGGCCGTAAGTATCTGTTTCTGGAAAACGATAGCTGTAAGTACGATGATGACAATTACAGAAACCGCCCAAATTGTAACTTTCATTAAACGCCCCAAGGGTTTTTTACTGGAGTTTGTGCTTTGCATTATTTTTCCCCAAGCGTATGGTCGATTTTCTTTTTGAGTAGATCCATCATTTTCTGGGCGGTTTCTGCGCCGGCATTCTGGTTCTGCCCGGTCACGATAGTGCCATCAATGACAACATGGTTGGCAAACATATCGCGGAACGCAGTCTTAGCCTCAAAAAGCGCCCCTGCGGCACGCAGGTCTCTTTCCGGGTGCTGCGGAGTTATCTCAATGCCCAGCTCCTTTACCTGCTTATCGGTAACAGCCGTCATTTTTCTGCCTTTGACCAGGTGATTGCCTTTTTCATCTTTTGCCTGAAGGAATCCCAGCGCCCCGTGACAAACAGAGCCCAAAATAATCTTTCGGGAATACGCTTCGCTTATTTTGCGGCCCAAGACTTCAGATGTCCCTAGATCATAAGCAGCACCCCATCCGCCGGCCATGTAAACAATATCATATCGGGTAAAATTAACATCATCTATTTTTAGAGAATTTTTTACCCTCTTCTGGAAATCCGCATCCTTTAAGAATCGTTTATCGGCAGGTGTAGCTACCGGCCATTTAAGAGATATTGGTTCTATGGGAATTTCTCCGCCATTAATGCTGGCAACGTCCACCTGCATCTTGGCGTCTAAAAATTCGTAGTAGGGGACGGTCATTTCCGATGCGTACACGCCGGTTTTCTTGCCGGTGTCGCCCAGAACGTCCTTACTTGTGGTGATAATCAAAGCCTTGCGGCCCGTCAGGTCAAAGCTCTGTCCCCGGTAAGGCGCGTGCAATCCCATTGCCTTTAGAAGTACGGGCAGGCCAAAATAAACAGTTAAGGCGGTAACGATAATAACTGCTGCTGCGAAAATGATTTTTTTCATAGTATTATTACTCCTAAGTTAAGGTCTTTTTTTATACTCGTCAATTTTTTCCTGCATGAATTTAAAGCCGGGTGTTATGTTCTCCGTCAGGCTCTGGGGCAGCAGTGTCTTGACGGGTTGCCCCATATTCAACCGCCCTCCGGTTAAAAACAAGTTAGCCGATACATTAAAAACAAGTTTACCGGGCACGCCGATGGCTATTTCATAATCATAAATGCCGGAAAAGGCGCGGTCTCCCATGCCGGGTATCACCACCTGGGGAACACCGGTGATAAAGGGGATGAGGCCGCCTTTCAGGCACGATTCGGCGAATCCCTCAAAAGAGGAGGTGGGGAAGTTTTCTCCATCATAAGTTAGCGCATGGATTATATGGGTGATGTTTTCACCGTTCCCAAATATCAACACGGTGTCCGGCTCGAACTTGGCCTCAGGCAAGGGGCAGCAAATAAACCCGGTATATTGAGAAAGTCCGGGCAGGTTGGCTTCGCCGATCATGTTTTTCCCATGCTCCAGGCGTTTTCTTTCCGCTTCCGCATTCCGGTGCCATTTCTGGTGCAGCTGGCTCTCCATCAGCACTTCGAAAGGTATATCCACCCACCGGTGCATGACCGTGGCCGGCGTGCAGAAATTATCGTCGGCCGTTATGGCGATAGAGAAGCCCAACCTCCGCGCGTAGGTGAAGGCCTGGCACAGGCTGGCCTTTTGGCCAAGCGATGTAGGCCTGAGGAAACCATCGGGAATCTCGCCTTGGTCTCGTATGTATTTGATGGCTACCGGATAGCTCGACAGATGCAACCGGTCATAGATATCCTGACCGGCTTTACTGTAATCATCAATCTGCGCCATTGCATTCCCTCCTGCCTGTGTTTAATGTGAATTTGCTGAAAGTGTTCCCTTTTGTCTTTCTTATTTTATAATATCCGCAATATTTTTCAGGGGCAAGGCAAAAACATCTTTTTCCAGCGGATAAGTTTCGTTACCCGGATAGACGATAAAGCCCTTCCGGCAATTAAGATCACGGTAACTGTTCCAAAATCCTTTAGCGGCCTGCGGGCTCAGCGAGTATTTAATTTCGACTGCTATCGGCGCGAAATTTTTTTTCTATTAACATTGTATATTGAAAGCCTCCCTTTCAATTTGCATGGATTGTAATGACAGCAAATATTTTAGTCAAGGAATAAAAACAGGAATCACGGGTATGAACCCCAAAGCTGGCTTTGGAAACAGATTCCGCAGCAAGCTGTGGGGTATTATACCCTCCGCTGCGCGGGATAATTCGACCTGCAATCTTCAGTGCACTTTGTTTCTGAAGATTGGGTCTCATTAACTTACCAATTCCGCTACGTCGCAGATGACCTTCAGGTTATTCAGGTCATTAGGGTGAATCCAGGAAATAAACGGTAGAAAATAGCCAATGGAAAAGGGCAAAAAAACTGTCATTCCAAGACCTGACACCATTTGTTTTGTTTGTCTTTCCAAAAACTGTCAAATTAAATCTCCTCTACTTTACATTACCACTCAATACCATATGATCTTAAAACATCTTGTGAAGCCTTATCCCCTAATCTGGCGGCAATTTTAACATCCTCAATCGCCTGCTGAGTATTGCCAAGATTGTTATAAGCAACCCCTCTGTTAGAGTATGCCTCTGCATACTGCGGATTTAGTTCTATTGCCTTGTTGAAATCCTTAATCGCCTGTTGATAATTGCCAAGCTTGTCATAAGAAAGCCCTCTGTTATTGTAAGCAATTGCATACTGCGGATTTAGTTCTATTGCCTTGTTGTAATCCTTTATCTCCTGCTGATAATTGCCAAGCTTGTCATACGCAGCCCCTCTGTTATTGTATGCTTCTGGAAGCTGCGGATTTAGTTCTATCGCCTTGTTGTAATCTTTAATCTCCTGCTGAGTATTGCCAAGCTTGGCATAAGCAACCCCTCTGTTTACATATGCCTCTGCATCCTGCGGATTCAGTTCTATTGCTTTGTTGTAATCCTTTATCGCCTGCTGAGTATTGCCAAGCTTGCGATAAGCAGCCCCTCTGTTATTGTATGCTTCTGGAAGCTGCGGATTCAGTTCTATCGCCTTGTTGTAATCCTTAATCTCCTGCTGAGTATTGCCAAGCTTGCGATAAGCAACCCCTCTGTTATAGTAAAACCCTGCTTCCTGCGGGTTTAGTTCGATTGCTTTGTTGTAATCCTTTATCGCCTGCTGATAATTGCCAAGCTTGTCATAAGCAACCCCTCTGTTAATGTAAGCACTTGCATACTGCGGATTTAGTTCTATTGCCTTGCTATATGCTTTTTCTGCATCGGTGTAGTTGCCCGATTCATCTAATTTATAGCCTTTTTCAAACCATTCAGTTGCACTTAAATTATCGATATTTCGGTTATACGCTTGTGCTGATTTTTGTTTTGCATCACCTTTTGCTGTCTTTAACTCTTTATTTAGCCGCTCATTTTCCTTTAAAAGTACTTCAGATTTTTTTCTTAATTCCTCTAATTCTTTTACCTTTTCACGGTCTTTGCGAAGACTATCAATGGATTTTATCACGTCCTGAGGATTTGCTGCTATTTTCGCTTTCAGCCAATAAACTTTGCCATCCCATTTATCTTCTATAACCTCAGTGCTTACTAATCCCGCAGTCAGGGTGGTAATCTGGTCTTTTGTCATTTGAAAGTTTATTACCTCTGTTTGGCTTTCCAGATATGTTCCCAACTCCTCCAAAAGAAGTCTTTTCACTTCCCTGAGGGAGATGATCCTGCAGGAATTCCTGCTGTCTTCATCACCTGCACGGTAGGTGTATTCTTTAATAAAGGTTTTTGTTTCAGCACTGGCGGTAGTGGTAATGAAAATAAAAGATAGAATACATACTAAAACAAAACAGGATGCGTTATTAATTATTGATCGGATATTCATTCAACAAACCTCCGTGGCGGTCAAAAGGGTGGCAAGGATATTTTTCATCAAAAGTTCCTCCTGCTGGACAAATGATTTGTTTTTTCGAAAAGCGAGGTAAAGATAAACGAATGTCAGCAATATTGCAATTATTTTTATGCAAAATCTATTTCCAACTTGCCTAAGTATTTTTAACTGTATTTTGTTTACTATTTAATTGACTTGCAAGAAAGAAATTTTTATAGTTCAATCATTAATAAGCGATGCTTAATTTTAAATAAAATAAGGAGATGCCATGAAAAAGTACACGCTGGACAAGCCCGACAACCTGGTCGGGATTTTTGAAGAAACGCTGGCGCGCTTCGGAGATAGGGAGTGGCTCGGCACGAAAAACAAGAAAACAAACACCTACGACTGGGTGACCTACAGGGACGTGGCGAAACGTATCGACGCCATTCGCGGCGGGCTTGCCAAAATCGGGGTAAAGAAGGGAGACGGTGTGGCGATTATCGACAACAACAGCGTCGAGTGGGCGGCCTGCTGTTACGCGACATACGGCCTGGGCGGTCGTTTCATTCCCATGTACAAAGCTGAACTGCTAAAAATTTGGAAATATATCATAACCGACAGTGGGACCAGTGTTCTTTTCGTCCGCGACAAGGAAATTTATGAAAAGGTCAAGAGCTGGACGAATGAGATCGAATCCCTGAAAAACATTTTCATTATCGACGGCACTGGCACGGAATCGCTTGCGGAGCTGGAGAAGCTGGGTGCTGCGAACCCAATTCCGGCCATTCACCCAGATGCAGAGGACATCGCCGGCCTCATCTACACCTCGGGTACCACGGGGGAGCCGAAGGGCGTGCTTCTCTCGCACGGTAACTTCAGCAGCAACGTGCACGCCTGCATCAAGAACATGCCCATGCTTGATGAGCATGATCGCACCCTTTCCTTCCTGCCCTGGGCGCACTCCTACGGGCAGACCGCGGAGCTGAACACGCTCATCCGAATGGGCGGCTCATGCGGTTTTGCCGAGGGCCCCCAGACCATCGTGGACGATTTGCTGCTCGTGAAGCCCACGCTTCTGGTCGCTGTGCCTCGTATATTCAACCGTGTGTATGACGGCCTGCACGCGAGGATGAACGATGAGGGCGGCCTTGCGAAAAAACTATTTTTTATGGGCAAGAACGCGGGACAGAAAAAGCGCGACTTGGCCCGCGATGGAAAATTCTGTCTTCTAACTAACCTGAAATTCCGTATCGCCGATAAGCTTGTCTTCTCCAAGGTACGCGCGCGTTTCGGAGGAAATATGAAGATGACAGTAAGCTCCAGCGCGGCGCTCAGCCCCGAAATCGCCGAATTTTTCTTCGATATTGGCCTGCCCATTTACGAGGCTTGGGGAATGACGGAAATATCTCCCGCAGGATCGAGTAATACTCCGATGGCATACAAGATTGGCAGCGTCGGCAAGGCGTTGGATAAAGTGACACTCGTTATCGACAAATCGATTACGGGACCGGAGAGCAGGGACGGCGAACTCATTGTGTACGGTCCCAACGTGATGAAGGGCTATCACAACAAGCCGAAGGAAACGGCCGAGACCATGACCGCGGACGGCGGCCTTCGTACGGGTGACAGCGCGTATATCGACAAAGACGGCTTCCTCTATATTACCGGCAGGATCAAGGAGCAGTTCAAGCTTGAAAATGGTAAATTTGTTTATCCCGCCACCATTGAGGAAGAGATCAAGCTCATTCCGTACGTCGAGTTCGCCATGGTGTACGGCCTGAACATGCCCTATACCATATGCCTGGTGTATCCTGATTTCATCGTGATGGGAAAATACGCGAAGGAGAACAATCTGCCCACGGATCCCGCGGAGATGATCAAAGACGAAAGGATTTTGAAGCTCTTTGAGGACGCGATAAAGAATCAACTGGAGGGGAAATTTGGTAACTACGAGGTCCCCAGGAAGATACTCCTGATGTCTGAGGGATTCAGCGTCGAAAACGGGATGCTCACCCAGACGCTCAAACTGAAGCGCCGGGCCGTTCTACAAAAATACCAGGCGGATATTGACCGGCTCTACAAGGAAAAATAGGATTTGTGCCGAAAGCGGCGCGTGGAAATTTAATTTTTCTAAGGGGGCGCATCGCGGTGCGCCCCCTTCGGGTTAACTCATTATACAGCGAAGGCCTCTTCACTGATGTTCATGGCGCTCTGTTCGTCCTTTTTGAGGTTCTCCAACTTGGCCGGCACGAGTCCGGTGATACGGTTGATGAAGAACTTGGCGCCCTGGATCTTGCCGGAATAGAAGGCCTTGTCCTGGTCACCCGTGGCGCCAGCCAGACCCTTGACGGCAGCATTGGCCATCCAGATGTGCAGCCATCCCACCAGAGCATCGGATAAACAGTTAAGGAAGTCAGCGGCGCCGATCAATGGAACAAAGGGTGTCGTTTTCATCATCTTGGCGAAATCCATAGCGGTTGCCGCGCAGGCATTGAGCGCGCCCTCGACTATGGCAGCCTCTTCCTTAAATCCTTCGCCGGCCTTAGCCTCGGCGATGGCTGCCTGGGTCAGGCCCAGGAGATTCATAAAGTAAACACCCTTCTTCATGCCGAGCTTGCGGCCCAGCAAATCCAAGGATTGAATACCGTTGGTCCCTTCATAGATCAGGTTGATCTTCTGGTCCCGCATCATCTGTTCGACCGGGTACTCACGGCAGTAGCCGTAACCACCGTAGGTCTGCACGGCCAGCTGGCAAACGTCCATGCCCATGTCAGTGCAGTAAGACTTGACCATCGGGGTGAGCATCTCAATCATGCCATGCCAGTATTCCCGATCTGTATCGTTCTTCTCGTAAATGGCATTGAATTCACGGTCCATGCAGTAGTAGCAAAGCAAAGCCAGGGCGCGGATGCCTTCCGTGACGGATTTCTGCCTTAAGAGCATGCGGCGCACATCCGGATGCTGAATGATCGGTACCGCCTTGGCATTCGGGTCCTTCATGGCCATGGCGATGATGTTCTGGCCCTGAATACGCTGTTTGGCGTAATCAAGCGCATGCAGGTAGGCTGCGCTGGCCAGCGATACTCCCATCATACCCACGCCCTGACGCTCTTCATTCATCATCTGGAACATGATCGGCATGCCCTGACGCTCTTCACCCATCAGATAACCGATGCATTTGTTGTCCGTACCGAAGTTGAGCGTACAGGTGGCGTTGCCGTGGATACCCATCTTGCTTTCGATGCCGCCGCACTGAACATCGTTAAATTCCCCAATTTCACCCTTCTCGTTGAATCTGAATTTGGGAACCATGAAAATCGAAATGCCCTTTGTTCCAGCTGGATCACCTTCGACGCGGGCCAGAACAGGGTGGATAATGTTCGGGGTCAGGTTGTGGTCGCCGGCCGAGATGAAGCTCTTGGTGCCGGTAATGGAATATGTTCCGTCTGCATTCTTCTTTGCGGTTGACTTGAGCATTCCGACGTCGGAGCCGGCGCTCGGTTCAGTTAGACACATGGTTCCTGCCCATTCACCAGTATACATCTTCTCCAGAGTGATATCACGCAGGGGGTGTTTGAAGTGGTCTTCCATCAGACGCGCCGCGCCATGGGTCAGGCCGGGATACATGATGAAGGCCTGATTCGCGGCCAGAAACATATTGGCGCAGGCCGAAGCAACGATGGCCGGGAAGGACTGTCCGCCGACCTCGGGCGTATCGGCCGTGGTCATCCAGCCGCCCTCGCAGTAAAGCTTGTAGATTCGATGATAAGCCTCGGGGACGGTAACCTTGCCGTTCTTGAACTCTGCCTCGACGGGCTTGCGATGAACTTCATCCGGATAGGTGGGGGCTATTTCGACCTCGGCGAATTTCTGCGCCTGATCCAATACCATGTTGCACATATCCACGTCATGATCGGTATAACGTCCCTTGCCCAGGAGCGTCTCCCCAATTTTGAAAACCTCATTCAGTTGGAATTTTAAATCCTTTATGTCAACCCATAAACTTGCCATACAAACCTCCTTATTTCCTTTTATTTATGAACGAATATTCGTTCTTGTTTCCTTCTAAAGGGTGTTTTCCGAGAACAATCTTCGTCGAAGTTCATATGGCAATTGCAGACAATTGTCAAGACTTCAGGATATTTATTCTGAAACCGGTCGCTATCTTTTACGCCTCGACATCAGCTTCGACATTCTGGAGCACTTCAGCCCCGGCCTGGTTTAGGACTTGGAGATTAACCCTGGCGAGGCCTTTCTGCACGTCCGCCACGGTACCCTGGAAAGAAATAGTGTCTTCCATCATCACCGGAGCGCTGAAGCGGCATTTTATTTTTTTCAGCTTGCCGGGATCGCCGGCCCAGTCGGTGACGGTTTTCGCGGCGAAGGCCAGTGTGCATAATCCCTGAAGGATCGCGCCATTGAGCCCCACCAACTTTCCAAACTCGGGATCGATATGTATCGGGTTATAATCGCCCGATGCGCCGGCGTAGTATATCGCCCGGTATCTATCGACTTTCTCACTTCCGGTGAATGTTTGCCCTTTTTCGATTTTCATAGCGATTCTCCTATTTCCGAACTACAAAGGTGTAAGTTCCACGACTCACGTCTTTGCCGTGCTGGTTTTTTGAATTGAGCTCAAGGGAAATGACATCCAACTTTTCCTTGTTCTTGATGTCACTGATCTTCGCTGTGGTGGTTATGGAATCACCTGCCTTGACCACTTCAAAGAAATCCAGTTCCTGCTCACCGTGCACAAGCATAGACATATTCAGGTTAAGTTCTTTATCGGTGAAGACCGGTTCGATCAGGTGCGCGCTAAATACAACCGCGAAGGTGGGAGGCGCGATTATCTTGCCGTATTTCGATTTTTTGGCGAAATCGTCGTCAAGATAATGAGGATCGGGATTCTTAATTGCTTTGGCGTATTCCTTAATTTTTTCCTTTCCGACTTCATAGGTATGCACGGGATATGTTTTGCCGATGAATTTTGTATCAATAGACATAAGTATTTCTCCTTTACGCTGCGTATTTCCGGATTAGATCCTTCGCGATCATCACACGCTGTATTTCCGAAGTTCCCTCGCCGATTTCGCCCAGTTTGGCATCACGGTAAAGGCGCTCTACCGGAAACTCCTTGATATAGCCGTAACCGCCAAATACCTGCACGGCCATGCTGGATATCTGTGTTGCGGCTTCCGATGCCCACACCTTCGCCACGGATGCCAGTATCGCGGACTCAGGGTTCTTCGTCTCCTTTGACCATGCGGCCTGGTAGATGAGAAGCCTTGCCACATCAGACAGGATATACATATCGGCAAGCTTGAAGGAAATTTCCTGAAAACGGTTGATCGGTTTTCCGAAGGCATTTCTTTCCTTGGAATACTTGTTGGCGTGTTGGAGGCACTTGGCCGCTATTCCCAGGCAGACGGTTGCCATGCCAATCCTGCCGTATTCAAGGGTCTGCATCGCCTGAATAAAGCCGTTGCCAACCGCGCCAAGAACGGAGCTTTCCGGCACTTCGCAATCCTCAAGGATCAGTTCGGCGGTGGGGGAGCCGCGGAAGCCCATTTTGTCGAAGGGCTTGCTCACTGAAAATCCTTTTGTTCCCTTGTCAACGAGGAAGCATGTGACTCCTGCTCCGGGGCCTTTCTCTTTGTCGTTGTAGGCAAAGACAAGGGCAACGTCTGCTATGGTCGCGTTGGTGATGAAGGTTTTGGTCCCGTTGAGAATCCACTTGTTACCTTTCTTGACCGCTGTTGTTTTAATTGAAGCAGCGTCGGAGCCGGCTCCCGGCTCGGTAAGGCCGAAGCAGCCGATGATCTCACCCTTGATGATACCGGGAAGATATTTTTTCTTCTGCGCGTCGGTGCCGAATAGTTTTACCGGTACCCCAAAAAGCCCGCTGGATGCGCCACAGGATAAAAATGTGGAGGCGCACGCGGCGGCCACTTCTTCCCCCGCTATCGCCTGGCTGATTAAATCTAGATTAGTGCCGCCGTAGGCTTCATCGTGCCCTATGCCAAGGTAGCCAATACCCGCCATCATTTTGATGTTTTCTTTAATCAGCTTTTTCACTTCTTCATGATTCGCTTCATCCAGCATCTGGGCGCGTGGCTCTATTTCTTTAGTGCAAAACTTCGAAAAGTTTTCCTTTATCGATAATTGTTCCGGTGTCAAATCATAATTCATAATATTATTCTCCTGTCTTTTTTCTGGTTATCACGCTGCGGCTACTAAATTAGAAGTAGCTCAGAATCCGAGATATGATAAATCTCTGCATTTCGGAAGTTCCGCCGCCGATCTGCCCCAGCTTCGCGTCCCTGAGGAATCGCTCGATCGGGTATTCATGAATGTAGCCATAACCGCCGAATATCTGAACCGCTTCGCTTGCTGCCTTCATGCCCCAGTCGCCCACAATCGCTTTGGCGACGGATGTATGCATGTGGTTGAGAGGTTTGCCTGAATCTTTATCATGAGCAACGCGGTAAACGGCCATCTTCGCGGCTTCTTGGATAATCTTGAGATCCGCCAGCTTGTGCTGTATCGCCTGGAACGAGTTGATCGGCTTGCCGAACTGCACGCGATCCTGAGAGTACTTTGTACAGGTCTCGATGGCAAACTGCATGCCGCCGACGAAGGGAGCCAAAAGAGCGCTCCTGTCCCAAGAGAGGGTCTCGACGGTGTATTCAAATCCTTTGCCGACTTCGCCTAACAAATTTTCCTCCGGTACTTCGCAGTTGTCCAGAATCACCTCTGAGGTGGCTGATGCCCGCACGCCCATCTTGTGGAATGGCGCACTTGTCGAGAAACCGGGATAATCCTTTTCGACAATGAATCCGGTAATCCCGTTGTGCTTCAGCTTTTTATCGACGGTGGCATAAATGACGCAGACATTGCATACCGGTGCGTTGGTGATAAATGTCTTTGTTCCGTTAAGTATCCACTTGTCGCCTTTTTTTACTGCCGATGTAGTTATCGACGCGGCATCGGAACCGGAACCCGGCTCTGTAAGTCCCATGCACCCGATCCATTCGCCCGAGGCAAGCTTAGGTAGATACTTCTTAAGCTGCGCGGGCGTTCCGTGTTTGTATATGGTATCCATGCACAGATATGTATGCGCTCCTAAAGCCAGCAGATGTCCCTGGTCAACGCCGGCATGCCCCAGGGCTTCGCCGGATAGACAACAGGTTACAACATCGGCGCCTGATCCGCCCAGTTCTTCCGGAAACGGCAGGCCGAGAAGTCCCATGTCTCCGAGTTTCCGCCATACTTCCATCGAAAATTCGCTCTTGAGATCAGCCTCCTCGACAAGCGGCGCAATTTCCTTTTTCGCGTATTTATACACTGAATCTCTAAACATCAATTGTTCTTCTGTAAAACCGAATTCCATGAGTGCCTCCTTCAATGGATTATTTGTTTTTCATGACTATGGAGAGAATTTGTTCTTTAACTCTCCCCGTGTACTCGCGGTAATCGAATGCCCCGTTATCAATTATGTACTGGATGATGGTTCCCTGGATGAGAGAGATGATGATTACCGACGTAAGTTTCACATCCGTGACTATGAATAAACCATTTGCCGCCCCCTCCTTAAGAATTGCCGCGATCTCGTCGCGGTAGCTCTGGAAGAGTTTTATATTCGCCTGACGGATACGGTTGTTATGATTGATCTGTGTCCAAAAATCGATGAGCACGTAAAAATAAGCCTTTTCCTTGTCCACCAGATCGAATGCCTGATCGCAGAAGGCCAGCAACTTATCGCGCGGGTCCGAAAGCACTGTGAGCGCCTTGTTGAGATAAAACTTGAGATTGGCGTTCATCTCCTTGAGCAGAGTGAGAAGGAGATCTTCCTTGCTCTTGAAATAATAATGCACCAGGCCCGTTGACAGGCCGGCTTCCCGGGCGATGTCTTTTATCGTGAAATCGTAGTATCCTTTTTGGCCGACGACTTTGTAAGCCGCCTTGGTCAGCTGTAACCGCCTCGTATTTATGATATCACTCTTACGCCGTTCAACCATTACTGCGTCAACTCCCTAATTTCTTAACAACCGCCCGAATTCCTGCCCAGGCGAACACATCATCATGGTCGCCCCATTGCTCGTCGGATACCCATCGGTCATGCGATCCTGATGCGTATTGTGAAAGGTACTGCTGTTCTTCGTAAGGTCTCGTCCCGCCCATAATAACAGTTGTTCCCGCAATACGCTCCGTCCGGTGGGGATCAATGATGATAAATCCGATATCATCATACTCGAATCTGCCCTTGTTCTCTTGCAGTATCCCGGAAATCATTTCACAGATGCAGTCCACAGGGTACCTTGCAAACACATCGCGCGCGCCTCCGAGAAGCGACTGGCGCAGACAAAACCGCCATACATCATCGAATCCGTCCGTTGAAAGAAGCAGCCTGATGTCACGATCAGTCGTGCGATACTGTGTCACGTCCACGATATCCTTGCTTCTTCCCGCAAAATTCATGTCGCGTCCGGTCTGCTGAATTATCGAACCGGTAACGCAGTTCATTACAGTTACAACGCTGTCACCACCGTGCGTAATTATCAGTGAAACGCCTTCCTCTTCAGGGCTTATGGCCACACAGCTGAAGGTTGTCTTGTGCTGGTATTTCTGCTCGGAGTATATCTCCGTATTAATCAGATCCCTCCAGCCCGAAACCGTGTCCGGCACGCCTGATTGCGCAAGGCTTTCCGATAGTCGATTTAAAAGATCACGAGACGCCCAGGGGAAGCGTTCTGAGCCGTCAGCCACTGCAAAGACCAGATGTTCAAAATCAAAGTAAAGGCAATCGCCATTGCCGTACCCGCTTCTAATTTTATCGCTTCCGGTACTGATTCCACCGCACAACGCCCCCGGCAATTTCAATATCCGCTTTGATGGATTTATCTCAACCGTCGGAGACTCCTTTACACTAATCAATCTATTACTTTAAAATACTCGATATCCCGTATGCTGCCCTTACGATCCTTGGAGAATACCGGTTCGACCCGGGCGCCGATCTTGATTTTGCTTTCGTCCTCTACGCTGATGTAGTGCTGAAAAAGGGTATCGGCGCCGTCGAATTTGATGAAGCCGTAGCCGTAGGGAACCGGCTTCTGAGCGCCAGTTTCCGGATCGATGAAAGCAAAACGCAGGATGGTAAAGGTGCCGATGACACCTTTCGGGCCGACTTCAAGCCAGTCTTTCATCTCGACAAAGCAATCTCCGCACACACCGCGCGGCGGGATATAAACTTTCTTGCACTTGGGGCATTTGACCGCCATGAATCTGCGGTTGTCCCGCAGTTCGGTGAAAAACTTGCTGCCGTGCATCCCCACGGAATAAGCGAAGGGCTGTACCGCGTCGCCTGATTCTATGATTATATGTTCTTTTTCAGTCATAATCTCTACTCCTGTTAGGTCACTTCGGTTTTTTCTTGCCGTGCAGAATCATATCCGTCCACCAGCAGCCGCCGAAACCGCTGCTGAAGGCGAAATTGACGTCAGGTACCTGCCGCCCTTCCGCTTTACCCATCACCTGCATTGCCGCCTCAGCGCACCGGATAAGCCCTGTAGCCCCGATGGGATTGGTCGCTATAACGCCGCCTGACGGATTGATGGGCAGCTCGCCGCCCATGTCGGTATTGCCATCCCAAATATACCGGGGCGCCTCGCCGGGGCCCACGATGCCCATGTCCTCAATCCAGATCAGGCCGCCGAAGGAATAGGGTTGGTACAGCTCAATTACATCGAGCTCTTTGCGCGGCTCTTTGATGCCCGCCTTCTTCCAAAGTTCTTGAGAGCCTTCTCGCATGCTGGTAAGGCGTCCGTAATCGGCATCGCCCAGATAACTATATGAATGCCGCGCTGCCGTCCCCCAGATCCAGTCAGGCTTCGGGCAGATCTTTTCAGCAACGTCTTCGCTGGCCATGATGACCGCGCACGCGCCGTCGGAGCGGGGGCAAACATCCAGCAGATGGATCGGATCGGCCAACATCGGGGAAGCAAGCACTTCTTCGAGGCTTACTTCCTTTCGAAGCTGAGCGTGGGGGTTGTTCATCGCGTGTTTCCGATCCCGAACACTCACACGGGCGCCGTCGCGTTCAGACGCCCCGTAACGGGCAATGTAGGCCTGTGCCTCAGCAGCGAGACCAGAAATCGCGCCGGCAAATACCAGCCTGTCCCATACGGGATCAAAGGCAGTAGTGATTGCGCCGGTAGTATCCGACTCGGAGTTTTTCTCCCAGCCGATGATCAGTACCCTGTCAAACATGCCCGATCCTACCAGATGGTACCCGCCTATGGCGACGGTGCACCCGGTGGTTCCGCCGGTGGTCAGTTTTATAATTGGTTTCATCGTTCCACCGGAACCGTCAACGCTCCAGCAATCAACGTAATTAATTCCTTCAAAGTGGTCCATGTTCCCGATGACGATGGCATCTATATCCTTCATCTTCAGGTCAGCATCCGTAAGCGCTCTTAAGACCGCCTCGTTAATGAGTTCCTGTCCGTTCACGTCAGGGCGATGGCTCTTATGGAATGTCTGCCCGGTTCCTACAATTGCAACTCGTTTAGCCATGGTTGTACCTCCTACTTGTCCTTATCAAGAATAAACACGCAGTGGGACTGGCCGCCCAAGCCGTTCACGCCGTGTACCAGACCGGTTTTCGCCTTTTTCACCTGGAAACCGCCCGCGTCGCCTCTAATCTGCCTGACCACCGCGGCCATGCTGTAGAGGCCGGCGGCGATAACGGGGTGTCCGGAGAGCAACCCGCCGGATGCATTTACCGGCAGCCGGCCATCGATATTAAACTCTCCCTTTTCGAGGAGTTTTCCGGCCATTGAATCGTCGGCAAGCCCCATTTCCTCAAGCCACATGAGCTCCTGATAAGTAAAAGCGTCGTAAAGTTCTACAACATCAATTTCTTTTTTTGGATTCTTAATTCCGGCCATCGCGTAAGCCTTCTTCGCCGCTTCGGTAAGCGATCTGGCGCGGGAAAGATCCCTGTCGCCGAAAAAGAAGCTGTCCGCGCAAAATGACACACCCTTGATCCAGACCGGCTTCTGTTTAAAATTTGCCGCTATCGATTCGTGGGCGATAATGACAGCCGCGCACCCGTCCGATATGGGGGAGCAGTCCAGCTTGTGGAGAGGGTCCGCAATCATTTCTGATTCCAGCACATCCTTCACGGTAATTTTCATGGGAAGCTGCGACAAAGGATTTTTCAGCGCGTTGCCATGGTTTTTTACCGATACTCTGGCAAGTTGTTCCGGTGTGGTCTTGGTGCGGTGCATGTATGATTTTGCCTGCATGGCGCACGCTGTAACCATGTCCATGCCTAGTGCCCTCTCGTAGATGGGATCAAAGGCGGAATTGGTAATAAGGCTCGATACGCTTTGGGAACCCTTGGAATGCCCGGTAACCAGAGTGGTTTTGTACGATCCGGAAAGGCTCCGAGTCATGCCGTAAAATGCTCCGTAGGTGCCATCGCCCTCAACACAGGAGATGTTCTTGTGCGCCGCGCCGCTGGCATCACCCACAGCCATGCAGGAAATCGTCCTGCCGTCCCAGAAGTCGCTGGATGTCGTCACTACGTTGTCGATATCATCAATGCTCATCCCCGCGTCGCTCAATGCCTTGTTCACGGCTTCCCACGCCATGTCGGCGAAAGTTTCTCCGACTTTGCACTTTTCAATTTTTGTCGTGCCGACGCCGATTATTGCTGCTCTGTCCATATTGTTAACTCCTTCATGATCATACCGGTTTGAAATGCGAAATATCGCGGATGGTACCTTTGCGCCCCTCGGAGAACACGGCCTTCACGCGCATGCCGATAGTAACGTTTTCCGGCTTTATTTCATCCAGATAATGCAGCATGGCTGTATCGGCGCCATCGAGTTTTATCAGGCCCCAGATGACCGGAAGCTTCTTGTCATGCGGGATGGACGCGAACTGGCGCCGGGCCACCGTAAAGGTAATAACTGTTCCCTCATCGGAGACGTTTACCCACTGCGTGTTCTCAGTAAAGCAGGACGGGCAGACCTTGCGCGGGGGAAGGAACACCTTGTTGCATGCTCCGCATTTTGTTCCTATTATTTTCTTTTCATCCCGCAGGGTTAAATAAAATTTACTTGCCGTGTCACCTGCCCACCATGAATAGGGGACGTTGATCTTGCTATTATACACCATCGGCTCAATGCCTTGAAATTGATCGGACATGATTGTTCTCCTATCTTCCTATAATATACCGGTTCGGGTCCACTTCCTCGCGGAGGATGCGCAGTTCGTTGGCATGGGGCGGATCGGTGTCGGTAATCTTGTCGGCCCAGAGAAGCTCGAAGCCGCAGTTTTCCTGGATGTCATTCCGTGTGTAGCCCGGGTTGACGTTCAGTACCTTCATCCGCTTGGACTCTTCTTCAAAACCCATGATAGCCATATTGGTGATGATCCGGTAGGGTCCGGTTCCTTTGGGAAGTCCCGCCTCGTAACGAGAGTTACCGCCGGTAAGGTAGCCCGGGGATGTGATAAAATTTATCTTTTCTGTGAATCTCTTCGCGTCCTGTGGTGTCATCATCATCGTCCGCCAGCACAGTGAGGCCAAGTCATTGGCTCCGCCCGATCCGGGGAAGCGCACCTTGGGTTTGGCATGGCTATCGCCAATCATGGTGGAGTTGATGTTTCCGTACATGTCGATCTGTGCTCCGCCGAGAAAGGTGTAGTCCACCATTCCGCGCTGACAGGTTTCCATGATTTCGGGCATGGAGCTGGCTAGGATAGCCCGGTAGAAAGTCCTTGAATCGCCGACTGAAATCGGCATTGCGGGTAATATCGGGGCTACACCGCCGGCCTCGAACATAATGGTGAGGTTGGGCGAGTGCGTCTTCTGCGCCAGCATGGCGGCAGCGCAGGGGGCGCCGGTACCCACGACGACGGTGGCGCCGTCCTCAAGATTCCGCGCCGCGACGCATATCATTAATTCCATTGGATTATAATCTGCCATAGTAATTCTCCTTATTTCTTATCAGTCAGGTGCTCAATGGCGCGAAGCTTGATCATCCGTTCGATGCCACCGTTGAGGTTGAGGTATTCATAGAAATTCTTGGTGTCGAGGATTTGCTTCTTGAAGAACTTCTTGAATTCCTCAGGGTCCTTTTCCACGTTCAGCCATTGTTTCAGGTACTCCTCGTCGGAAAAATACTCATAGGGCATGTTGCCGGGATAACTTCCGTAGGGAACCTCAACTACGGCATCAACGCACCAGAAGGGGATGAAAGTCGCGTGGGGCTGGCGTCTGATCTCTTCGTTGGGTATGATCCGTTCGGTGGTGAGCACGACCCGCTTGGTCGCTTTGGCCAGATCCTGGTCGGAAACCGACGAGCCGTAAACATGGGCGTTGCCGTAAACGTCGCATTCATGGACGTGAATCGCCGCGAAGTCAGGATAGAGCGCCGGGTGCGCCGCGTATTTCTGTCCGGTGAAGGGGCAGAGGATCTCCTTTGCCGCGCTGTACTTGAAGGTGTCGGTGCCCATGATGTTGCGTGCCGGCAGAAAAGAGAGGCCCATTGCCGCGGCCTTGATTCTCCAGGAAAGGGTCGCATTGGTCCATTCCGTGAGCTTGATTTTTCCGCTCTCGACGGCGCGCCGCGCGTGAGGGGAAAGGCCGCGCGCTTCCAGCCCGATAATGTAGGCAACGTCGAGCCTGTCGATGCACTCGCCGGCTATCAGTATCTGGAAATCGTGGGTTGCTGTATGACCGGCAAACCCCAGATTTTTCTTCCCCTGTCGGACGATTTCATGCAGTATCGCTGTGGGGATGCGGTTTGCTCCGAACCCGCCGATGGTTATGTAGTCGCCGTCATTGATCATGGTTTTAACCGCCTCTGCGGCGGTGGTGACTTTGTTTACCATTGCACGTGATTTGTGTCGAAAAAACTCCCTCGCTTTATCGGCATCAGGGTCAGTGAACAATTGATTCTGACCTTGCTTTAATTCAACTGCCTTGCTCATGCTGGATCTCCTTTATCCTCCCGGATATTATTTTGCTTTAACTCATGCTCATTCAGGTGCTACCGGATTATTTTTTTGCGTACAGTTCGTCAACGGCTTCTTTTCCATACATATCGTCGACGAGGTTCTTGTACTTCTGGAGCACAACCTTGCGCTTGAGTTTTAGCGATGGCGTCAGTTCGCCGCCTTCCTGCGAGAAATCGGATTTGACAATCCTGATTTTAATGATGTTTTCGTAAGCACCAAGATGCCTGTTGCGCTCATCCACATGCTTCTGCACAATATCGAGAAACTTCGGGTTTTCCAGAAGTTCTGCCGGGCTATTGAATGTTATGCCTTCATCATTGGCTAGAACTACTGCCTCCTCAGGATTGATGTTGCACAAGCCGGTGAGATATTTTTTCCTTTCACCGATGACGATGAATTGGGTGAAGAGCGGATCGGACTTGAACATATTTTCGATCTTCTGCGGCGCGACGTTTTTGCCACCCGATGTTATAATGAGATCTTTCTTCCTGTCCGTAATGAGCAGGTTGCCCTCTTCATCGAACATGCCGATGTCGCCGGACATAAAATATCCGTCGGGCGTGAAGGCATCACGAGTCTCTTTAGGCAGTTTCCAGTACCCTTTGATCACGTTGCCGCCCTTTAATAAAATTTCGCCATCTTCAGCTATCTTGATATCCATTCCGGGTATCGGCTTGCCGGTGGTCCCCATCCTGTAATCAGCCAATGACTGCATCGTGGCGGGTGCTGTGGCCTCCGTCATGCCGTATCCCTGTATGACTGTGATGCCGGCCGCGTTGAAGAAGCGGATGATCTCTTCGGCTGTAGGGGCGCCTGATGCCGTCATCCACGTGACCCTTCCGCCTAATTTGTCCTGGAGTTTCTTGAATATGATAGCATAAGCGATCTTGTATTTGAGTTTCAGAAAAAGCGGGATGCGTTTGTGCTTTTCGCGGCGCTCGCTGATGCGGTCGCCCACTTTCTGACCCCAGGCAAAGATCTTCTGCTTGAAGGGGGACTGCTCCTTGACCTGAGCCATGATTTTTTGGTACACTTTTTCGCATACCCTCGGTACTGCCAGAATCATAGTGGGACGCTTCTCTTCAAAGTCCGCCAGTAGCGTCTCGATGCTCTCCGCGTAGGATGCCGTGATGCCGCAGTACATGCCGTAGAAATGGCCCGCGATCCGTTCAAACACATGTGAGAGCGGAAGGAAGGGAACCGTGCAGTCTTTATCGGATGCAAAAGGGGGTTTGATCGCGTCCAGGGACTTAACCACCCAGAAAATATTCCCGTGGGTTATCATCGCTCCTTTGGGCAAACCGGTTGTTCCGGATGTGTAAACGATGGTGGCAAGATCATCAACCGTTACTTCCTGTGAAAGTTTTTCAAAGAGCGCAGGATCTTCGGCGTGTTTTTTGTATCCGAGTTCCATGAGATTCTTGAAACTCATTACCTTGGGATGACCTGTGGCATCCTTTTCTTCCATGACGATTATCTTTTCCAGGCTCGGGCACTTATCCGCTATCTCCAGTACCTTTTTGAGCTGGTTCTTATTTTCCGGTATAATGACCTTCGATTCGGAATTGTTGATGATATACTCGATTTCTTCAGCAGCCAGGGTAGGGTACACCGGGATTACGCAGATGCCAATTCCCAGCGAGCCCATATCAGTATAAAGCCATTCCAGCCTGTTTTCCGAGAGGATGGAAACCATATTTCCCTTCCGGACACCCAGCGACCACAGACCCAAGCCTACGGCACGCGCCTGGTCATAATATTCATTCCAGGTGGCTTTGTGCCAAACACCGCTCATCTTTTTTTCGATGGCCAGACGGTTTCCATACTTATGAACTCGGTTATGAAAAACATCGTTCATGGTTTTTTCTGATAATTCCATCACGCATCTCCCAGGTTTATATTATCTCTTCTTCAGGCCCATGATCAGACGCGCTTCAGCCGGTGTAGCCACCGGGCGTCCGAGGCTGTTGGCAATATTCACCGCCACTTCCACCTGCTCGTAACTTCCCTTGGCGAGTGTGCCATTAGGCATACGGATATTGTCTTCAAGCCCGACCCTCATGTGTCCGCCAAGAATGCATGACTGCATGATGCAGGGGAATTGGTCTGTCCCGACACCGCACGTGGTAAAGTTCGCTTTCGCGGGAATCGCGTTCATCATGGCGATAAATGATTCGACCCGGAACTGCTGACCACCCGCGACTCCCCAAACGAAATTGAAGTTAATCGGATCGGTAAACATACCCTGCTTGCCTATCAGCATGGCGTTGTCCAAACCGCCGATATCGTAGCACTCGATTTCCGGCTTCACGCCGTTTTCTTCCATGGCCTTGCCGAAATCCTGCAGCATGGTGAAGGTGTTTTCAAACACATAATCGATGAATATCTTCCCGGTTTTACGTTCAACGAGACCGAAGTTCATCGTGTTGGTGTTCAGGGACGCCATCTCCGGCTTGATCACCACGATCTGGGATATCCGCTGCTCTGCTGTTTTGCCCATGCCGACTGCGGAGCTCAGGTTCACGATGAGGTCCGGACATTTGTCCTTAATGGCGTCGTGTGTTGCCTTGATCCTCGCATGATCATGGGTGGCCATACCCCCATCTTCACGGGCATGCACATGGACCATGGCCGCACCTGCCTTCCAGCACTTGTAAGCTTCTTCCGCAAATTCCTCCGGTGTGTAGGGCACCGCAGGATTCTGGTTCTTCATGGTGGCGGCGCCGGTGAGCGCAGCAGCGATGATAACTGGCGTTGACATATCGGGTTTACCTCCTCTTCGTTTGTCTTTAGTATCGGGTTCATCTACAGGAACCCATTGTTTCCTCCCCGCATTAATCTCGTGAACCGAAATTTTTTCAGCGGCGGGTTTAAAATGATCTATATCGAGAATGGTATTCGTTGTTTCTTTGGCAAATACCGCCTCCACATTCATTCCTATCTTCACGTTCTCAATCGCGCATTCCTCAATAATATGCATGAAGGGCGTATCCGCGCCTTCGAGTTTGATCAGGGCCAGGACAAAGGGTGCTTTACGTGGCAGGTGCTTGTCGTCATAGCGCACCACCGTGAAGTTCGTCACCGTACCGGTATTGCTTACCTCGACCCATTTATCGCGGATATCGGTAAAGTCCTTATCGCATACCTGCCGCGGCGGCAGATAGACCAAGTTGCAGGTAGGGCATTTTACTCCCATAATTTTCTTCTGATCCCGGATGGTTGTGATAAACTTGCTGCCCACCCGGCCGGCGAAGTAAGTATAAGGGAGCGCCATTTTACCTTCAATTACATAGCTGTCTTCAAAACCTTTCATCTGCTTTGTTGTCATATACCCACTCCTTACTCGTCTATTTCAAAATATTTAATATCCCAGATATCACCGATTCGATTTTCCTCCCAGACGGGGCGGACACGGGTTCCTTTTTTCTCATTCCAACCCATCTGGATTTTTTCTATCTGGTCCTTTCGAATAAAATGCGTCAGGGTTTCATTGCCTGTGCTTCCGTCAAGAAGGACAAAGATCGACCCGTAGGGGGTTTCCCTGGCCACGCCCGTCAGCGGGTCAGGCATGGCGTAATAGACGATGTCCATATAGCGGACTTCGCCCTTGGGCCCGACCTCTACAAAATCAGCGGCGCGCACCCGGCATTCGGCGCACACTTCCCGTGGTGGCAGTTGCAAACGGCCGCACGTGGGACATTTATTCGCGTATATTTTTTTATCTTTCAGCCCCTTGAGAAATTTGCCCATGATGGGACCGGTGGAAAACTTCTGGTTCACCGATATGGTCTTTTTGAGCACTAGCAGTTCCTGCTCCTGAACGTTACCGGCCATGGGGTCCTTGTATTTCTCGAACAGGATGGGCCATTTCGACGCCATCATGTTGATATCACCTTTCGCGGCCGCCTTTCCTGCCGCCAGTATGCTCTGTGCATCGATTTTCCCGAGTATAAAATCAACGTAATCTCTAGCTTCGTTGAATTCCAGCGTTACGGTCGGTTTGCCCACAATGGTTGTTGTAACAGTACAGACCTTATCCTTTATAAAAACGGTCCACTTGCCACCATCCGGTCCGCCGAGATCGAAGGCGAAAGAGGCATCGAGCCCTTCGGCTTCTTTGACCTTAAATCGCGGTACAACCGTCGCAAACATGTCCGCAAGATAATCCTTAACTGTCATTTCCTTTTGGGCGATAACGAATTTACGGAAGAGCTTGCCGGTCTTCCCGAAGGCGCCCATGTCGCCGTCAACCTTAACCTTACCGCTCATGAAGGCGCTGGTCGCGTCGACTTTGCCGGTGTTTACCCCGACAAAGGTCTCACCGTCAGCTTTCATGGTCGAGATACAGCCGGACAGGTTGTCGGTCTTTTCGATCTTCATTTTGTCATTCTTTACAGTCAGTTTCCATTTGCCTTCGTCCTGAATGTCGTAGCCGAAAACAGCATCGACATCCTTGGCCCCTTCAGGCCGGAAACGCTCTTTCATAGAGTTGAATATGTCTTCTACTTTTACTCCCCAGTATTCTGCCATGATTATCCTCCTACCAGTTAAGTTCCTTTTCGAGCATTGTCATAACGGTCCACATGGTGCCGCCGAACCCTGACGCGAGAGCGTGATTGACCGGGGTCGGAATTTGGTGCGGACCGGCATTTCCGCGCACTTGCAGAGCCGCTTCGGCCACTCGAATCAGTGCGGTAGCGCCGATCGGGTTAGACCCGATAACGCCTCCAGACGGGTTGATGGGCAACTTACCGCCGATCATTATATCCTTGTTCTCGACAAGCTTGAGATGTTCATCACCTTGTAGCCCGAAGAAGTCCCTGATCCAGTCAATGGCCCACCATGAAGCCGGATCATACATTTCGAACACATCGAAGTAGTTCAAGGGGTCTTTGATACCATTCCGCTTGAACAGCTGCTCCGCCGCGAATTTATGCGACTTCATAACAGGGAATGCTCTGTTATATCCGAATATATTGAATGTCTCTTCCTTGTGGGCGGTGATATGGTCTCGTATCCAGACCGGGGTCTTGGCCAGCTCTTTTGCCTTTTTCTCGCAGGCAAAGATGACGCAGCACGCGCCGTCTGACTGTGAGCACATTTCGATGAGCTTCAGCTCACCAACGAGTTTCGGCGAAGTCCGAATGAGGTCATCAATCTGACTGAAATCGAGACCGAAAGCCCGGTGTGCGTTGGGGTTGAGGCTTGCGTGCTTGTCCATGATGATGCGGTACGTCATCGAAGCTTTGTTCGCGCGTTCGAGTCCAAATTCCCGTTCGACATCATATGCGGACGATCCGGTCAGCGCCCCTGCCTGTATTTTTCGGAACCAGAGGGGATCAGCCATGTTCGTGATACCGCCGGTTGTGTTTCCTTCCTGCAGCTTCTCAAAACCGATGGCCATTACGATATCGTACATTCCCGATGCCGCCAGGTTGTCCGATGCGCATGATAGCGTCGCCCCGACGGTCCCGCCAGTTGTGATTCTGATGCAGTCTTTGCCGTAGGCGCCGGTTCCCAGCACGTGCCAGAGGTCCGGCGAGTGCACCATCTCGAAGAGCTCCATGTTGCCGTGAACGATGCAATCGATATCCTTCATTGTCAGGTTCGCGTCTTTCAGTGCCAGACTGACTGCTTCATGTATCAATTCAGGCTGGTTGACATCCTCACGATGGCTGGAATGCTTGGTCTGTCCGATGCCTATTATTCCAACATTTCTATTTTTCTTTTTATGTGCCATTGTTCAACCTCCCTGCGCTTCCATTACTATTACGGCCTGGTGCTGCCCGGCCCCGCCGGTTGCCGCCTGGGCAACTGCCCGCTTCGCGCCCTTGACCTGGCGATCGCCTGCCTGGTTGGCCAGGTGGTAGTAGCATTCGATGGCTCTGGCCGCGCCTCCGAGAAGCAGCGGATTACCATTGAGCTGTCCCCCGGACAGGTTCACATTGAATTTATCCATCCCGCCATCGTCGATCCATTTGCCGCCTTTGCCTTCATCGGCGATGCCGACACCCTCGGCCCACATCGGGAGCTGGTAGGCGGCGTGGTCGCTGAGTTCGAAAAGCTGAATATCTTTTTTGGGATCTTTTATACCGGCCTTGGCGTATGCCCTCTGTGCGGCATTTTTAAGCGAAAAATTTGATGCAATGTCCTTGTCGCCAAGGAAATACGTGTCCATGCAGCTTCCGTATCCGGTAATCCACACGGGGGTTTTCGTGAACTCTTTGGCCCGCTCTTCACTGCAGAGCAGCATTCCGTATGCCCAGTCGGTAATCGGATATACGTAAATCTCTCGCAACGGGTCCGAATACATCGGAGAATTCAAAACTTCTTTTTCACTGACGATTTTATTTTCGCGGCCGTAGGGGTTCTTTTTTCCGTTGTTCCTGGAACGCACCACTATTTTTGCGAGGTGTTCGTCCGTAACTTTGGATTTTTCCATATACGCCCGGGCTTGCATCGCGTCCACATTGTGATAGTCCATCCCGAGTGGTCTGCAGTAGAAGGGATCATAGGCGAGGTTGGAAATCATCCTCCGGCTTTCTCCCTGCGATTCCTTGCAGTGGCCCATGAAAAGTATCAAGTCGTCATGGCCGGACATGATACACGCCATCGCGTAACCAAGGCCGTTGATGCTTTCCTGAGCCATCTTTTCTTCGCCCCGGAAGTGCGCGCCAACGACATCGGTGATGCCATTGTCGGAAATCGTGCGCGCGTCAAACATGTCATCCGAGCAGGTGATGATAGTTCGGATGCCTTTCTCCATGTCAAAGGTAACCTTGGTCTGCTTCATTATTGACTCGAAGCATTCCAGCAACATGTTTTGAAAACGTAAATAATGATAATTGGGATCGTTCTTGATCTGCGCGACAGCGCAGACGGCAATTTTTTTAGCCATTACCATTCCTCCTATTGAGTGTGACTTTACAAAGGATCATAATATTTCCTCCTTTTAATTCATTTATATGTAACAGTTCCAGCATTTCCCCTGCTTTATTGCCTGTATGATAGAATCTTTTTCCCGCTTGGTATCCATTTCAATCCATGCTCTGCCGATGCCGCCAAGCGTGTGCGAATCATCCGAAGCTATTTTGGGATGGGCAATATTGAGCGATTCGAAAGCCAGCTCTCGATATCCCTTCGTAGTTATTTCCACTGCGTCTAGGGGATACATCTTTTCGAGTTCCGCCAATCGAGCCAACAATTGCTCCGGGGTAAAGTCATATTCGCCGATGTGGTTGAATATGTGAAGTATCTCAAGGTCGCCTTCGATTTTCGTCACATGAATGTATCCATTTACAAAGACCGTCAACTCAATGCCATAAAAAATAATCATGTTTGTTTTTACCTGCCCACATATTTCCCGGTAATTGGGTTTCAGCAGGTAATCATGATCTGTAAAAGCTATAAAATCATATCCTCTTGATTCGTATGCATTGGCCACTTCCTGGGGTGATAGTTTACCATCAGAGCAAGTTGTGTGCGTGTGTAAACATCCTTTTAAAAGCATATATACCGACTAAACATTAACAGTTCCCCGGATTCGATCGTCCTCCTGTTTTTTTGATTGGACGATCAACCAACTTGGTAGTTCATTAATCCCGCCGCCAATTATTGTCAAGAAGAAAGTTGAATTTCTTAAAAATAAATTGGGTAGAAATTAATCTTTCGGTAAAATCAACAATTTAGATCAACATAATTTTTTAATGACAGATAACAAGGAATATCTACTATTGCCCTATCTTTTAAAAAGGCGGTTGAAGAACCACGGGTATTATACCCTGCTTATGCAGGATAGTTCAACTAACTAATTTTAATTCACTGCGTTCTTAAAATTTGAGTTTCACTACCCTCCGCTTCGCGGGATAATTCGACATGCAAGTTTCAGTGCACTCCGTTTCTGAAACTTGTGTCTCATTAACTTAACAATTCCGTTACGCTTCGCTTTTGGAATTGGAGTTTCACATACAAATCTCCACCCGCCGGAAATGTAGGAATAGTGAGGGATAGCCTATTTCTTGGGGGTGTTTCTTAAAAAACCTTCCGGCGCTGATTTCTTATCCGGAATAAGACTCATGGCCCGTTCCGCAAGCGCTGTAATCGTGAGCGCGGGATTGACTCCTACGTTGGCGGAAACTGCAGCGCCGTCAACCACGTAGAGGCCATCGTATCCGAAAACCCTGTGTGATGTGTCGATAACACCGTTATCGGGAGATGACCCCATGTGGCAACCACCGAGAATATGCGCGGTTGTTGACATATTCATTAGGTTTTCGTTGCTGACATTGAAGGGCATTCCCTTGGTCACATCTGCCAAAATCGCGCATGCCTTGTTAGCCACCGGAATATTTACCGGTGCTTCTTTTCCCGGAACGGTCTTTGACTTTAAACGTCGCATCAAAAAAGAAAACACAGCACTGGGGCCATACTTGAAAGAAAGCTGGTTGTCATGGTTCTGCATAACGGTCAAGACGATGATCCGTTTGTACCAGTTTTTGGCAAAAATCGTCCGATAAACACCAAGTGGGTTCATAATCATCTTGCCGAGAGTTCTCAGGGATCTCCTTACGGGATGGTCATCATCCACAAGGGGAACGCTGAAATATTTCATGAAACTGTAGCCTTTGGGAAATCGGTTCTGCGTGATGTGTGTGAACTCATCAGGATAAAAGTCCGATGATATGGTTGTACCGTGGGAAAGATCCAAATCTTCCCGTTTGGGCAAAACACCCACAATGGATTCGCTATTTGTCCTGACGACCACACCAAGTTGCCTGGATATATCGGGCAGAGTTTTTGTAACCTGTTTGCATCTAAACAGCAACTCTAGTGTACTTAGAACGCCGGCGGCCACGACCACTTTTTTTGCCGTAATGTCCGCAGCCTTCTTGAACCGGCCGGAGTTGTCTTTCACCTTCAGGACGTATGTGCCATCCTGCCGCGGGATGATGTTTGTGACTTCCCGGTACGTCAGGATTGTCGCCCCGTATTTCCGGGCAAGATAAAGATAATTCTTATCCAGGGTGTTTTTCGAGCCGTGCTTACATCCCGTGAGACATTCACCGCAGAGATGACAGCCGGAACGTGAAGGTCCCTCCTTGTTGAAGAAGGGATCATCGACAAGCACTTCCGGTGTGCCAAAATATATGCCGGTGTCCGTAGGGCCAAATGTATCGCCAGCCCCCATTTTTCCCGCCACCTCCTTCAGGTAACCATCCATTACATCCAGTACCGGATTCTGAACTATTCCCAGCATTTTAGAAGCCATATCGTAATGGGGTTTCATTTCTTTTTCCCAGTCTATCCCGAGATTACTCCAGGCAGAATCTTTATAAAATGCTTCCTTCGGCCTCAACGTGGTCGCGGCATAGACAATACTTCCGCCGCCAACTCCAACACCGCCAACGATGGCGACATGCCGGAAAAAATCATAGGTGAAAAACCCCTTCATGCCCAGCGCAGGGTTCCATATCAGTTTGTTCAGGCTTTTGGATGCATTTTCCATATCCAGAGGCGTCACCCATTTACCTTTCTCCAACACAACAACACTGTATCCCTTTTCCGCAAGCCGCAGCGCCGATACACTACCACCGAAACCGCTGCCGATGACGGCAAAATCGAATTCCATAAATCTTCTCCTTTTTAGTCTTTTATTTGCCTATTCCTTATCAGGACCAACCCATTTTACCGCAGGACCGATAACCAGAAAGGGAGCGGGATTGATCGATCCGCCGCCAAGCCCCATATATCCCATACCTAGAAAGATATTGTCATTGATCTTGCGGAGCTCGTCGTGCATCGAATGTACCGTTCCTGAATTATAGGGACTGTAGTCCAGATGGAACGAATCCTTTCCGTCAATGGGCGACTTGCCGATATAGGTATTCATCTTCCTTACGCGGGAGATGATTTCCTTACCATCATTGTTCTTGTTCGAGAAGATATTGTATCCCCATCCCTTGTCCTTTTCAAAGGGAAAGAAAGCCTTGCCTATCCAGCGGCCGGGGCCGAAAAAGTGATGCGTGAAAAAATCAGCAGAAGCGGCCAGCACTCCCACCGGCAGCGTTTTCCCTCTGTATTCCCCGTTCACCTCTTCATACTGCGGGGCCGGTGCCGCATAAAAAAGCTGGAAAAGGGCTGCCTTGTCCAGCTTTTCAATGTCACTTACTGTAGCCTTTCCGGGGGCGACACCGAGTATCTGTTCCATGGTCTGGCCTTTATAGGGACCGTTTTTTTGTAAAATGTTGATACCGGTCAGCGCGAGCTGTAAAATCACCACAGCGACAACTGCAATAAGAATGATCTTTAATACTTTCATGGGATATTCTCCTTTTGCGGAGTCGGAGTATAGGGAGGGGGTTTTTTCTTGTCAAGGGATATTCTGCATTTTGAAACATTCACCGCAAAATGATGAATGCAAGCATGGCACACAAAAAAAGCTCCTCCCATTATGGGAGGAGCTTCTAAATGTTAAATGAAATTCATCTTTTACAGCTTACGGACATTTTCCGCAGCCGGACCTTTTGCGCCTTTAACAACATCAAAACTTACCCGTTCACCCTCGGCTAGTGATTTGAAACCCTCTGCCTGGATTGCTGAATGATGTACGAAAACGTCCTGGCCGCCATCCTCTTCGATGAAACCAAACCCTTTTGAATCATTAAACCATTTTACTTTTCCTTCTGACATTTTTACCACTCCTTTTTGTTGTGTTCCCATCGGGAACAATTTGATTTTTTGCCGAAATATTCGGCTGGCAGCCTGTTTTTCCAAAAAAACTGCACCTTCCATACGTTGGTTTGTGCAGTCAAATTTCCTTTAATTTGGCAAAAACAAACATACACTAAACATAAACTGGCGGTTCTTATAACCGATGCTTTATTAAAATGCAAGTTAAATTTATTAGGAGATATATTAAGATTTGGCAGGTACATTTCCCTGTCCGTTGCCGCTTCGATGACCCGCCGCTTATTTTACTTCGCTACTGAAGTCTATTTCAAGTTCACATACACCACTTTCAGTGTGTGTCTTTAGCTGATATCCGTTCTTGGAAAATACCTGCATCATGGGTTTATTTTGGTACAGAACATCCGCGGTGAAGCCCCGGATATTTTTCTCCCGGGCAATGCGTATTAAATAACGCAGCAGGAATGTGCCCATACCCCTGTTCTGCCAATCCTGATGGGTCGTAAAGGCGACTTCGGCAAAACCGGTGTTAGGATTATTAATATATCGCCCGATCCCAATAATTTTCTCCCGGCTCTCGGGCTCTTCTTTGCCGATAACCGCGGCAATGGCCATTTTGTCATTATAGTCGATGGCCGCCAAAGGCATGGCTACCTTATGGGGGAAAGACTTGAGACTGTGGAAAAATCGGGTGAAGACATCCTGTTCCGGGAGGTCATAGACCAAATCCTGAATAGCCCGTTCATCTGTGGCCTTGACCGGACGGAAGAATATGGATGTTCCTTTCTTATCTGTCCAGGTAGTTTCATATTCTTTGGGATAGAGCACCACCGGCAGTGTCTGATCCTGATAAATATATCCTTGCTTTTTCGCCGCTTCCAGAAGTTCCGCGCGGAAATCGGGATGCGCTATATTAATCAACATCATTGCCCGGTCGCGGATGGACTTCCCGTGCACATAAGCAACTCCATATTCCGTGACGACATAATGAATATCCCCCCGCGTTACGACAACGCCGCTACCCGGAGAAAGATAAGGAACAATTCTGGAAATCTTTCCGTCATCCGTTGTAGAGGGCAGCACCATGATCGACTTACCGCGTCTGGACATGGCCGACCCGCGCACAAAGTCCACCTGCCCGCCGATTCCACTATAAAATTCAAAACCCAGGGAATCGGAACAGACTTGTCCGGTCAGATCCACAGTGAGCGCGGAATTGATGGAAACCATTTTGTCATTTTGAGCAATGACATAGGGATCGTTGACATACTTGCAGGGTCGAAATTCAAATAGGGGATTGTCATGCACATAGTCGTACAATTTTTTTGTGCCCATACAGAAGGATGATACTATTTTCCCCTGATGCAGAGATTTCTTTTTGCAGTTGACAATCCCTGACTCAATAAGATCAATAAGACCATCGGTAAATGTTTCCGTGTGAATCCCCAGATCATTTTTATTCATCAGATAGGGGTATACCGAGTTGGGTATTTTACCCACACCCGTCTGGAGAGTTGATTCATCCTCGATCAGATCGGCAATAAGCTGACCAATGGCTTTAGCAATGTTGTCTGGCGATTTCTGAACAAACTCCAGAAGAGGGACATCGTTTTCGACAAAAGCGGAAATCTCACTGATATGCAGAAAGCTGTCGCCCAGCGTTCTGGGCATATTTGGATTGACTTCCGCCACCACATATCGTGCCATCTCCGCCGCCGTCTTGGTGATGTCCACTGAAATTCCCAGACTGACGTAACCATTATTATCGGGCGGAGATACTGTAATCAGGGCGACATCAATGGGCATACTGCCTCTTTGAATCAGCAGTGGAATCTCGGACAGAAAAACTGGCGTATAGTCGGCGTTGCCTTCCTTGATCGCTGCCCTTGAATTTGAGCCGATGAACAACGCATTGTGCCGAAAATCGTTATTGTACTTCTCGTTAGTATAGGAGGCGAGCCCGATATCTAAAAAGTGAATAATCTCGGCATCGGCAAGATTCTGCGCCGATTCGATGAGCGTCCTGACGAGCAGTTGAGGCTCTCCACAGGCGGAGCCGATGAATATCCGCGCCCCGCGCCTTATTCTTGACAGAGCACTTTTCGCATCAGTTAACCTTTCTTTATAAGTGTTTTGCCAGTTCAGTATCATATATTTAAAGTTTACCTCTTGATTTTTCCTGAACGTAATCGCCATCAACGGCGAGATCAAGTGACGCCGTTTACACCAATGTCCCTTGCAGTATTGTGAAACTCCAATTCTAATGAGACCCAAGCTTCAGAAACAAAGTGCACTGAAGCTTGCAGGTCGAATTATCCCGCGAAGCGGAGGGTATGATCCCAACGCTTGTTTTGGGGTCATACCCGTGATATTCTCTACAGGCACAGAATCTCGTATTCGGTTAAATCCTCAACCCGGATGGGGTCGATTCCTTTAATCATGGCGGCCAGCTGTCTGTTTGAAATTTCCGGCTGGGTTTGTACGATTCGCCATTTGTGATCTTTCGCCCAAATAAAAAAACGCCAGGCAAAGCAGTCTTGGCAATGTACCTGCTTCTTCTCGATATAGGCGTTACCCGTTAGTCCACCAAGCGCCACATGCTGCGGGCACTTGATGTCGATGCAAAATGTTCCCGATGTGTATTCTCTGCTCATGGATGATCCCCCTTTTTGCCGGTGCCGAATACTTGCCGACCGCGGCGGATAACTTGTTTAGTGATGAAGTCTCCGAATAAAAACCCCTGATAAAGCTTGATGATTACGAAACTATCAAGACATTGCTTTTCCGTTTGGGGAGTATAAGAAGAAAGATTTTGTGTGTCAAGAGGATTTTGGCAAATCTTTCTTCTTATTGGAGGTTGGTTTAAAGGTTAAAATGCAGCAGGTCGTTTGGACACGGCCTGCTGCATTTTGTAAGTTGATGTTTAGTTGGGCAGGATTAAAAACTATAGGAGATTCCTGCATTCCCTGTCCAGGTTGTGGTATTGCTAGTGCTTCCCACACCCATGCCTCCACCTACCGATATACTGATACTATTCCCGATTGCTGCTTTTATACCGATGGCTACGGCACTTTCATTTTCAAAGTAACCATAACCAGCGCCGATCGCAAATGTTTTTCCGGGCATAGTGCTTGGAATAGCCGCCAAAGCCGAGACGGAGGCAATGCCAGCATTGAGCCTTTGTAACTGGCCGAAGTTGACTGCATCGTACTGGTTTATGCCATCGGCAACGCCTGTTACGCGAGTCGGAGCGCCGCCGCTGCCGCTAAAGGTAGCTCCAGAATCGTTCAGAACCAAAGAAGTAGTTCCGGTGCCGCCCGTCATGGTGGCAGAAGTTGTGTTGGCGCTGAAGCCGTTTACATGGCCGCCTGCGTTAGTGACGCCAATACTCGCGCTGCCGTTGGCCACGTTCAATACACCGGTGCCAGTAGTGTTGGCAGTAGCACCGTTGGTGTCGACAGCCAGCGAATTGTTTAACGTAGTCGCTCCACCCACGGTTAAGGTGCCGGGAGTGGTAATATTGGCCATGGTGAAAGCTCCATGCACGTAGAGATTCTGCACGTTTGTGTCGCCGGTAACATGCAGAGTGCTAGTCTGGATATCGCCGGTATTGGTAATGCCGTTTGTTGCTAGAGCACCGGTAACTGTAGTACCGGTAACACTGTTGACGTCAATCTTGTTGCCGGTTGCTTCGCCGATGGAGACATTGGTGCTGGTGCCAGAGTTAGTTGCGCGGATAAGAGATATTTCCGAAGCCGGTGAAGAAGTTCCCACTGCCAGAGTTGCGTTGCCATCTATCAGCGTCAGGCTGGAAGAATGGGTGCCACCGGACAATGTGGTTTGAGAGCTGGTGACCTGCAGTCCATGGGGAGTTGTTGGATTGGTGTAATCTATATAACCGACATTCACGCTTGAGCCATTAGCCATGAGGCCATATTGAGTGGTGCCGTTTTGGTAGCCGATATACGTGCCCGATACTGGTCCGGCGGGGGTTGTTATTGTACCTAGACCGAAACCCGCACTACCAGAATATGCTGACACAGAAGTACTGTTAACATCGAGCGCACTGACACCATCGGCAATATGTGTCGTGCCAAAAAGATTATTTGTGCCGCCCGCTACGCCGATGTTGGTTGTAGCGCCAGTTATGGTGTTGATATTAGTGGTGCCGGTGATGGTGTTGGTCAAACCCGTTATAGTATTATTTGATACGCCCGCCGTACCGATCCTGTTTGTCGTGCCGCTGGCAGTAAGATTTCCGTCGATGTCAGCTTTTCCGTCTATGTAAACGTTGCCGTCGAGTCGAGAGGTGCCGGTAACATGAAGAGTGGTAGTTTGGATATTGCCGGTATTGGTAATGCCGTTTGTTGTTAGAGCACCGGTTACTGTAGTACCGGTCGTATTATTGACTACCACCTTATTGGTTCCGGCTTGCATGGTGACGTCGCCGGCACTGGCATTTGTGCTGCCGATGGTTGTGGTTATCCCGGCTGTGTCTGCGGTGTTGATGTAGGTCGTGCCGGTGATGGTGTTGCTCAAACCGGTCATCGTGTTGACAGAATTTCCTGCGTTACCGAGAGTCAGTGCGCTCGTTGTAGAAGTAGCATTGGTGGTAGCTGAAATTAGTTGCTGTGCTGTGCCGCTTGTGCCAGCTACATCAAGGGTTGCGCTGCCATCAGTGAGCGTCCAGGTGGAAGAATGGGTACCGCCGGACAGTGTGGTGGTTGAGCCTGTCACCGCGCCTCCTACTACGGTGTCGGTCACGGTGAGCCCTTCTCCGGCTCCATTACCTACCATTACACTGCTGTCATTGGCTCCGATGCCATATGTCCCACCAGTAGTATTGTTTATGGACATAAGCTGAAACTGACTGCTGTTAGCACCGGTGCCAAGAGGATTACCAATCACTAGCATCGCATTTGTATTGTCACTTCCATCAATAGACCCAATCATCGCACCATTAGTTCTAAGACCACTAACTCCATAACTACCGTCACCAGCCGTGGAAAATTGCGTTATGCCGTTCGAAACATCTGGCAACGCTTCGCCTATTACAAGAGTGTTGGTGATCCCGCCGCTATTGCTAGCGATGTTCGCGCCTCCGGCACCTGTGATCTTGCCGGTGACACCGAGAGTGCCGCTTAAGGTTGTCGCTCCGGTGACGCCGAGTGTGCCGCCTACGGTTGTAGCGCTCCCCACATTGCCGATTGTGGTAGAATTGCCGCCGGTTGCGTTGATGTTAGTTACTCCGGTGACGCCGAGTGTGTTGTTGATAGTGGTGGCACCGTTTAAGTTTGTCGCACCGCTTAAGGTTGTAGTACCGTTGACGCCGAGAGTTCCACCTACAGTTTCGTTATTGGTGACACCGAGACTGCCGGTAGATGTGTTACCGGTGACAGTGAGACCGCCGCCGACGGTTTCGTTATTGGTGACACCGAGACTGCCGGCAGATACGTTATTGGTGACAGTGAGACCGCCAGCTCCAGTTACCAGTTCGGTGCCGTTTACGATTAATCCGGTCAAAGTTCCAACTGAAGTTAAACTGGAAGCTGTTACTCCACTGTTAAGCGTACCACCGGTCAAATTATTAGCATTGACTGCACCTGCTGCCGCAGCGTAACCTGCGGAACCTGCATAGGTAGCAGTGCCATTCAAATCGCCGGTAATTGTAGTTCCTGTTATATTCACAGAAGACGTTCCTCCAGTTACGATGATGTTTCCATCCGCTGCCATTGCAATGCTACTCATGCCGCTCATGGCCAAGACTACGGCCAATAGCAGCAGAGAAGCCCCATAAAAAACCCGCTTTTTAAATCCCCGTTGTTTCTTCATTCGTTTTTCTCTCCTTTATTTTTTGTTGGTTTAATTTAACCTGATAATTACCCTTAGCTTTTTCTTGCTACGGGGAATTACCCCCTTTTTCACTTTACGGTTTTGATACCCCGCAGCTTGCCGCAGGGCCATTCATTACAATGTTACTGAACAATTTCCTTCTTAATTGATACACACCCTTTTCCTGCCGGCATCAGGAAAAATTTCGTTGTTACGCCGCCATCGCGCACATAAATAGTCTTGGATAACGCGCCGATTTTTTTTAATGTGCCGAATTTTTTATCGGCCACTTCATTGCATTTCTGGGGCCAGTACACAACTGTTTCATACATGCCCCCGCAGCCGTTGGCCTGATTAGGGGCAAAGCTGGCGCTGGCATAGCCTGCAGAAGCATCCTTTATCGGTATTTCCATGGAGACGGAGACCAGTTGCTGATCAGGATTGTTCGGCGGCAGGAAAAGCATGGCGCCGAAACCAGGATTCCCGGCAGTGAGAAAATTCGACACCTGGTTGATCCGGCCGGCGCAGGCTTTTATCCCGGAGTTCATTGCCAACTGGGTAATGTTGTTGACATTGACAGCTGCCTGTTGTTGCGGCGGCGCTGCCGCTGGCTGGTTCTGGGCGATGGCCACGGGGATAAGTGTTACCAGACCAACGGCAACTGCAAGTGTCACACTTAGAAGATTTTTTTTCAGCATGTTCCCTCCTTCTAAAACTAATTTTTATTTCAAGAAGTGCATATTTTCTAAAATTCGGTCTTCGAGATCGTGTCGCAATCGTCATTTGTCATTGCGAGGCACCCCTCGGATACCGGGGTAATCTAAATATATTCTAATACTTATGATATGGCATAGATCGTTATGCCAGCGGTGAAATGGAGAGAGAATCCCTTTGACGGAACGTAGGCATATTTATATCGTTCCCACAAAATTTTTCTATCACCCAATTAAATTATATGTCAAGCGAAAGATAGCGTAATGCCTTTAATTAATTACAACCACTCATCAAGGCAGTTTTCAGGGTCATGGTTGCAGGCGGACTTGTTAATGTAGCAGTAATGTTCATTGCAGGTCGTGTCTTGTTGGTGACCTTCAGGTTATTCCCGAACACGCCACTGCGGACTGTTCGGTGAACAGTCTCTACCACTACAAAGAAAGACCGCCCCCATGAGGGAGCGGTCTTGGAAATTTTACCTGGAAAACAAGTGTTTAGAAGGAATATTGGAGAGCCGCGTTCCACACGGGGGCGGTCTTGCCGCTGTAGCCAGGTATAAAAGCACCACCAGCCTTAAATACGAAGTTGTCTAGGAAACGGGCGCTCACGCCACCGGCAAGGGAAACCTGTGACTGATAACCACCGGTACCAACGCCGATGGCAAAGGTTTTACCTTGCTCGACCTGGGGCAGAGCGGCCAAACCAGCTACCATGGCCAAACCTGCTCCAAGTTGTTGCACGTTGACGGCATCATACGGAGACGTGCCATCATCAACTCCGTGTACTTGAACCGGACCACCGGTAGAGTTGCTAAAGGTCGCTCCAAAATTGTTCAGAACCAAAGAAGTGCTGCCACCAGTCATGGTGCTGCTTGTTGTGCCGGTGATCGTGTTGGTGTCGCCAGTCATAACGTTGGTAGAAGTTCCTGCGTTACCAACTGTATTGACAGAACCAGGTGTGGCAACGCCGATATTGTTGGTATGCGCTTCTATGTTGTTTGTTCCGGTCGTTGCATTGGCCGTCAGGTTGTTTACGCCGTTTGCGTACATTGCCGTTATATTGTTTAAAACATTGGTGGTGCCGCCGATGTTTACAGCGGTTACGCCCGCAGTATTAGTGGCTTGTATTACCTGAATTTCAGGCGTTGTTGCCGTACCGACCGCAAGGGTTGCGGCAGAGTCTTCCAAAATCAGGTCGGAAGAGTTTGAGCCGCCGGTCAAGGTGGTGTTGGTGGGCCCGATGATCAGGCCGTGGCCAGTCGCGGGGACAGTGCCGGGGCCATCGGCCACGTTGTTCAGTAAGGTGACTGTATTGCCGGTCGCATCAATAGTCAAACCTGATGCGGCTGCGCCACTGGTGTTGTTCATCAATGAAATAGCGCCACTGTTGTTGACAGTCAGACCATTACCACCGGACATCGCGGTCAATGCCGTCGCATTCGTGGTCAGTGTGCCGCCACCCGGTGTGGTAATCGTGGTGCTGGTTTGGTTGGACGAGATAGTGGTTATTGTGACGGGAACAGCCGTTCCGACACCTCCTCCGCCGACGTTCACCGTAAAGGCTTCCAAGGGTTTAATGCCGTCCGTGTTCACGTTGATACTAACATCGCTTATCGAATTCATATGGAGGTAGCCAGCGGAGGATCCGGAACTGATATTAAGGTTATCAGAGCCATAGGGGGTGATGGTCGTGGTATGGTAGGCTGGAGGGCCTACGTCTACTAATGTCCTATTGATATTAACAAGTGAATCTGTAGAACCAGCCGGCACGACGCCGCCACTAGGTACCACCAGTATATCTCCTGTTGGATCTGCCGCCATTGCCATGCTGCTCATGCCACTCATGGCCAAGACTACGGCCAATAACAGCAGAAAAGCCCCATTTAAAACCCACTTCTTACATTTTTTCATTCGTTGTTCCCTCCCTTTAATATTTTTTTGAGTTTTGATAATATGTATTAACGATAATACATAAGTATTACCGAACAATTTCCTTCTTAATTGATACACAGCCTTTTGACGGAACGTTGGTATATTTATATATCGTTCCTAAAAAAAGTTTTTTCTCCTATCACCTGTTTATATAATATGTCAATCGAAAATAGTATAATGCCTATAATTTATTTAACCAATTAAGCGGGGCAGTTTTTAAGGTCATGGTTGCAGGCGGACCAAGTATTTTATTGTGAAACTCCAATTCAGAAAGCGCAGTAACCTAAAGGTCAGTATAGGGTCACACGAGGTCATCTGCGACGTAGCGGAATTGGTAAGTTAATGAGACCCAAGTTTCAGAAACGAAGTGCACTGAAACTTGCAAGTCAAATTATCCCGCGTAGCGGAGGGTAGTGAAATTCAAATTTTAAGAACGCAGTGAATTAAAATTAGTTAGTTGAACTATCCTGCATAAGCAGGGTATAAAACCCCGCAGCTTGCTTTGGGGTTCATACCCTTAATAAAAATAATTTAATCGAAACTATATTTCTGTTAAATTAACGAATAATTTGCAAAATTCCGTTAATTTGATATAGTTTCAACCATGGCAAATACAAGCACAATAAAATTGTCGCGTTTGCGGATTTTGCCAGGCTTTCCCAAAAAATATTGAGAGAAGATCACTTATGAATATCATTGTTTCCGGATCACTTGCCTATGACAGAATTATGGATTTCCCTGGGAAATTCTCCGACCATATTCTGCCGGAGAAGATTCATGTTTTGAACGTCTGTTTTCAGGTCAGCGGGATGAAGGAAAAATTCGGCGGAACGGCGGGCAATATCGCCTACGCGCTTACCTTGATGGGCGAAAAGCCCGTCATCTGCGCCACCATTGGACACGATTATGATAAATATTTTAAGTGGCTTGCAAAAAATGGGATCAGTACCGAAGGCATCAGGATAATCGAGGAAGAATTTACCGCGGGTGCTTACATAACTACCGATCAGGCAGATAACCAGATCACCGGATTCAATCCCGGCGCGATGAAATATCCATCTTCTCTGGATTTTGGCAAACTCGATCCCCGGCAGACGATCATCATTGTATCACCGGGTAATTTTGAAGATATGGTCAATTACCCACGCCTCTGTAAGGATAAAGGAATAGACTATATCTTTGACCCCGGGCAGTCTCTGCCCATGTGGGATGCCCGGGATCTGATTGCGTCCATTGATGGTTGCCGGATTCTGATCGTTAATGATTATGAGTTGGAGCTGGTCACAAACAAGACCGGTTTAACCAAAAAAGAATTACTGGGACGGGCCAGAACTATTATCACCACATTGGGTGAGAATGGTTCACAGATATTAATGGCGGGTGATGAAATAAAAATTCCGGTTGTAAAAGCCAGTAAAGTTGAAGACCCGACAGGTGCCGGTGATTCTTACCGGGGCGGTCTGATCAGCGGTTTGGTTCATGGCAAGGATATTTTGCAATCTGCCAGAATAGGCAGTGTCTGCGCTTCATTTGCTGTTGAGTGCTATGGTACCCAAGAGTATAACTTTACAATTGAAGAGTTCAATAAAAGACTCGGAACAATATGAATATTTCCAACGCCATGATTGAAACGATAAGTACTGCACTCGATGTGATATTTAAAGCATCGGGCACAGACATACGTTTGCATGGAGCTCAGGATGTGCCGGATCAGCCCGCGATCTACGTTATCAATCACTTTACGCGCATGGAAACAATCATGATGCCGTATGTCATCAAAAAATATATTAGAAAATACCCGATCTCTCTTGCTGACAGTTCCTTTTTTGCCGGAAAGTTAGGCGAAATAATGAACAGGGGCGGCGCTGTTTCCACAGCAGACCCCAACAGGGATTCAATTCTAATCAATGCTCTTCTTACCGACAGCCATCCGATTATTATTTTTCCGGAAGGTCAGATGATCAAGGATAAGAAGATAATCGAGAGAGGCAAATATCTGGTCTATAATGTTTCCGGCAGGCGTCCGCCACACACGGGTGCGGCGCGCATAGCTCTGCGGTCTCAGTTTATCCGGGAAAAGTTGCGGGTATTTCGCGATCGCAAAGATTACGCGTCCATCGCGCGGATGGCGGCTCATTTCGGTTTTAATGCTGAGGATGTGGAAAGGGTTATCGAAAAGGAAACATACATAGTTCCGGTCAACATCACTTATTATCCGGTAAGGGCTAAGGATAATGCCATAAGTAAGCTCGTCAACAAGTATGTGCATGATGTATCACTGCGGATGAAAGAGGAAATGGAAGTTGAAGGTTCGATGGTTATGGACGGTGTTGATATCGACATTAATTTCGGCAAACCCATATCAACAAAAAACTATCTTGGCGGCACTTCGGGGCTTGCTGAGTTGATAACAGATGAAAACCTTTATCTCGATCCTGAAGCATTAAAAGATAATGCCCATTTTAAAAAGCTATACGTGGACATGATGTATGATTACATGAGCGCCATATATGATTTGACGACGGTTAATCATGATCACCTAGCTTCTTATATATTGACAAAATACCTGAAAAACAGTTTTACTGAAAACGATTTCAGAAACCGCATTTTTCTGGCAACCGATCACTTGCTTCAAACAGGTTTGACCAACTATCATACATCACTAAACCTGAAGCAGTACTATCTTCTTACGGATGATTATCATAATAAATATGACAACTTTATCAAGATGGCCGTTGCCGATAACCTAATAACATTGAAAGACGGCATCATCACAAAAAACGATGAGCGGTTCAGCAGAAATTATGAGTTCCATACTATCCGGAAGAATAATATCATCGAGGTTATGAGAAATGAGATTGAACCTCTCAAGAGCCTTACCACAGGCATGGATCACCTGATGGTTTATCCCGATGGTTATATCCGGCAAAAGATTCGCAATAGATTTTTGGAAGTGGATCAGCGGCTCTTTGAAGAAGAGTATAATCAGCATTATATCCCAGGCGAAAGCAAACCAAAGGAAATCGGCGCGCCTTTTTTCCACCGGCGTATTCTGCGTAATCAGGGTGTGATTCTGGTACACGGATATATGGCCGCGCCTGAAGAGATCCGGCCGCTGGCGGATTTTCTCTATAAAAATGGTTATACTGTTTACGGCGCTAGGCTGCGGGGTCACGGTACTTCCCCTGAAGATCTGGCAGATCAAAGCTGGGAGAAATGGTATCATTCTGTGGGCAGGGCTTATATCATTATGAAAAATTCGACGAAGTCATTCGCCATTTGTGGCTTTTCCACTGGCGCGGGAATAGCCCTGTTGCAGGCGGCAAATAAGCCGGGTAAATTTGCGGGAATTATTTCGATCAATGGTCCTGTCAAACTGCAGAATTCATCATCTAAATTTTCGCCGATTATTGTTGTTTGGAATAAATTTCTTTCAAAAATAAATGCTGGCCGAGGCCAAATGGAATTTGTCAGCAATGATCCGGAAAATCCAACTATAAATTATATCCGCAATCCCGTGCGCGGTGTTTACGAACTGGAGAAGCTTATGAAAGTTGTTAAAGGCCGGCTTGCGGATGTAAAAGAGCCGGTGCTTGTTATTCAGGGCTCGGATGATCCTGTTGTTAATCCGGTAAGTGGTTTGGAAATCTTTTCCAAGTTAGGTTCGGAGAACAAGCAGCTTGTTCAGGTAAATGCCAATCATCATGGCATCTTGCGAGGCAAAGAATCAGATCAGGTAAAGACAAAAGTCCTGGAGTTTGTAAAAGAGATATTTTCAAAGTAGCTGATTGGTGTTGATGAATTGAGTGGGATCGGTAATATTTCAATTCAATAGTTGAAAGATTCATAAATGCAGTTGTAATTAATCCGATCTGTGCTCAGTCAAAACTAAAACTTATTTTTGTCAGAGGTAAAAAAATGAATAATCAACCGTCTGTTTTAGTTACAGGTGCCAGTACTGGAATTGGACTGGCTATCTCACAATATCTTGCGTCAAAGGGCATGCATGTTTTTGCCGGGGCGCGAAAACAAAAAGCGCTGGAAAATCTGGCAAAAAATCCAAACGTAACTCCACTAAAGCTTGATGTGACTAACATTGAAGATATAAAACAAGCAAAAAAAATAATTGAAGAAAAAGCAGCAGGGTTATTTGGTCTGGTCAACAATGCCGGAATAGGCAACGGAGGGCCATTAATGGATGTGAGCGTTGAAGATCTTCGCGCTCAGTTTGAAGTCAACCTTTTTGGAGTTCATCAGATTACTCAGGCAGTGTTCCCTTTATTATTAAAGGCGAAGGGTAGAATTGTCATGATGAGTAGCGACAGCGGATTCTTTGCCACGCCTTTTTTTGGTCCGTATTGTTCCAGTAAGTTTGCTTTGGAGGGCTATGCCGATTCTCTCCGCAGAGAAATTACCCCTTATGGCGTGAAAGTCATAATTATTGAACCCGGACGGGTCACTACCCCGATTTGGGATAAAGGAGAAAAGTACCTGAATAAATATGCCGATTCGCTGTTCGCTGTGGAGGCCAGAGCGATTGGTGAATATGCAATCCGGAAAGGGAAAACGACCGGATTGGCTCCACTGGAAGTAGCCAAAACAGTATATCAAGTCCTTACTATCCCCAATCCAAAATTGCGTTACATTGTAGCAAGGAATAAATTTGAGTATCAAATGATGAAGTTATTGCCTGCATCTTATGTGGATAAACTTACCTTGAAGAAAATACAAAAGGTGGTTAAACTTTCTGAAGTTACAAAGGGTTACAGCAAATAGGAGCTATTTTATAACCCAATATGCTAATTTATCGGTAACATTTATTTATGGGGTAATAGTCAATTTTAGTACTTTTAAAAAGAAATATTGATGATATAATTAAACCAAAGGAGTTTGATTTTGCCCATGACTAAATACGCAAGCTATAAGAAGGATGTGTTGGAAGCTAGTCTCTGGCTTTCAGAACAAGGTTATTTTGGCTCTCACAGGGGTAGCGGAGGCAACGTCTCAGTGCGAATTAGTGAAGACGCCATGGCCATCACTCCGTCATCGGTGAAATATCAGGAGCTTTCCGTTGCCGACATTTGTGTTATTGGTTTTGACCTTTCAGCACTAGAGGGGAATGATAAGTTGAAACCTTCTGTGGAATCGGGAATGCACAGCATAATTTATAGGCGGCGTCTCGATGTTCACGCTATCGTTCACACCCATCAGATATACGGCAGCGTTTTTGGCCTGATCAATACACCAATACCGGCTCTTTTTGATGAAGTCTCTTTTGCACTGGGCCAGATGGTGGAGATTATTCCCTACGCTCTTTCCGGAAGCCTGGAGCTTGTTAATAACGTGGCCGGAAAATTATCCAATAATGCCAACGCCTACATCATCCAGAACCATGGTATATTGGCCCTGGGCAAGAATCTAGATAAGGCAATCCTCAACGCGGAGCTTTTGGAGAAAGTTGCTCATATATACTATTTGGCTTTATCCACCGGCAAACCTGTCAACACGCTTCCCGAATCAATTACTGATTTTGTTGCGGCTGTAAGGAATCAAGAGGTTAAGGAAGCTATGGGAAAAAAGAAGTAAAAAAATAATTTCAAGGAGGTCGTAATGAACATCAAAGAAAAATTGATCAACATTAAAGAATGGTCCGAAGCTCTGTCTAAATCCAGTCACTCCAGAAGAAGATTTCTCAGCTTTGCCGGAAAAACCATTGCCCTGTTCTCAGCTCTACCCCTTCTGATTAAATCAATGGGAAGTAAGGCAAAAGCTGCCACGGTCTCCCCCGGAGTGCCAAAGAGCATGGTCACCATGCAGGATGGAAACTACATCCTCTTGAAAAACGGTTTTATCGTTGATGGATCAGGGAAAAAGGGATTTAACGGCAGCCTGCTTATCCACGACAATAAGATCGAAAAAATCTCCGCAAGGGAAATCACCGGGGCCGCTCAGGTCATTGACTGCACGGGTCTGGTTATCATGCCGGGAATCATCGACGCGCATTCTCACATGGACTGGTATCTACCCATCAAAGGACATGATGAACTGAAGCTCCCCTTTACCGCTCAAGGCGTTACCACATTCATGGCCGGACAGTGCGGTTATGGGGTGGCGGGGTTCCGCAAGAAATCCAACTTTATGAACATGATTGGCCTCGGGGAAAAAGGGCTCTTCCGCATTGAATGGGAAACCATGGCGCAGTACTTTGATCACGTGAAGCGAATCGGAATGACCCATAACATGATGACACTGGCGGGACACGGCACCACTCGAACCTCAATCCGAGGATTTAATGCCGCTCCCATGACTCGCGATGAGATGAAGGAGATGCTCGCGCTTTTGGAGCAAGCGATGGACGAAGGCGCTTCCGGCGTGTCCCTGGGCTTGCAGTATGAGCCGGGAATTTTCACTAACGGCGAAGAACTGAGGGAGATCGCGAAGCTTGTTAAAAGGAAAAATAAATTGCTGACGGTGCATCTCCGGGCTTATTCTTCGCTCGCGCCGGGATATCCGATGAGCATCCCGAAGATTCTGTTGGATTATGTTTCGCCTTTTGACGGCTATGAACCACATAATCTGCTGGCCATAGACGAGATGCTGAACATTGCTCGCGACACCGGAGTACGGCTGCAGATTTCCCATCTGATATTTGTGGGGACAAGAACATTCAAAACCTGCGGAGATGGGCTTAAACGCATCGACAAGGCAATCCAGCAAGGCGTGGACGTTAAGTTCGATACCTATTCCTATCATTGCGGCCAGTCAATCATTAACGTGGTCCTGTCGCCGTGGTTTCTGGCGAAGGTACCGGGTGCATTTAGTGATAAAAAAATGCTCTCCAAACTCAAAAGTGAGCTTGGCACTATCCAGAGGTTCCTGGGCTTCGGATACAACGATATCCAGATAACCTATGCCAACCACGAGGATCTGAATCAATACAACGGCATGTTCCTGGGAGAGATAGCGAAGAAGCGGGGCATGGACTGGTTCGACTGTACCATGGATATAGCTCACAAGAGCAACGGTAAGGCGTCTGTGCTCAATCACAGTTACAGTAATCTGGAGATCATCGAGACCCTGATGCGACATCCCGCTTCCCTCTTTATGACCGACGCGCTTCCCGCTGTCAAGGGCGTACAGAACCCCGCCGCTTATGGGAATTTCCCGCGATTCTTCCAGCTTGCGCGCGAAAAGAATCTCATCTCCCTTGAGGAGGCTGTCTATAAAATGTCCGGTGCCACAGCCCAGAGATATAGCATCAAGGATCGTGGTTTCCTACGTGAAGGGCTTGCTGCCGACATCACGGTTTTCGATTGGAAAAATATTCGCGACAACAATACTCTTGCCGAAACCAGCAAAACTCCGACAGGAATACAGGCCGTCTTCATCAATGGGAAGCAAGTTGTAAAGAAAGGAAAAATAGATGCTGCCATTAAGGCCGGCAAGATCATAGTGTAGGATATGAAATGCTGGGCATTTAAGGTTTTTACTTTCTCGTGGAAGAAAAACTATTAAATAATGATCCCAGCATCCGGCCTACATCAAAAAGAATCTCAGCCGTGATCCTGTCCAGGAAGTCTAGGGCGGGAAGATTGGGATCCCGGAAAATTATTTTTGCCGCGTCTTGCGAACACATACTGATCTGCGCGGCGGCATCCAGAGGACTGTTTTGATCCATTTGCCGGAAAGCATCGATTAACTCCTCGCCGAATTGATCGAGGAAAAAATAGAAAATTGGCTTCAACCGTTTTTTTGACTGGTGCCTGTAGGAATTAATTTCCGCGGTAACATCATGATTGGTTACTAGCCCTTCAAGGGCGCCTTGTAGTAAGGCGTTTTTGAAGGCAGGGAATCCCTCACGAAAACGGCGTTCCACATATATTTCATAACCCTGGTGGGCGGCGGAGACAACCTGGAAGAGCTTCCTTGATGCAAAGAAGTTCTTGATCAAGAACCATGAAGGTACAGCTTGAGCATGGAAGGGATTGCCCAGGTCGGCCAGATAATGGGAACAGCGGGATAGATACCGCCATCCCCAATAATGGTTGCCGCTTGTAAAAGCCATTTTGGCAAGATCCATATTTACACGGACAGACTCTGTTGCGATTCCGAACTTCCTGCCAAGTGCTCGGAATTGCATGTGCCGCCAGCCGTGGGATCCGCCAGTCATTTTCTGCTTTTTATTGAGATAAAGATCATGGTCAGGGTTCAGATCCGGTTCTGTGCTGTAAATAACCAATATCTTCCATGGCTCAATGGTTTTATGTTCCGGAGGTTCAATGCTGTATTCACCATTACGCTCTCCATAAGCAAAAGACCAAAGTGGAGAAAGTTTTCGGTATTCTTTGTAACTTTCCTTATATAAATCGATATGTTTTGGACCGATAGGCCAGTTTTTATTGTTGAAATTAGGATTCGGTTTTACCTGTACCTGCGGCAGGGCCATGAGCACGTCTATGGCTTGGACACAAAAATAGGTAATGTATTCATGAGAGAACCAAGGTGCCCAGGCTAAAGGCAGACGGAGATCGTCATGCAGGTAGTAATCCAAGGGTTAACTTCCTCTAAAAACGTGGGGAACGGTTGCGACCGTTCCCCACGTCAGTTGAAACAATTGCTATATCTTGAAATCTGTTTTCTTGCCCCAGACCCCTAAAGCGAGACCGAGTTCTTCATGTTGTTTGGCATACTCTTCCAATTTGATACCCTTCACCGCGGCATCAATAGCCTGCCTCAAAGCACGTGCGCCGGCTTTTGGTCCTTTGGGATGCGCATGAATGCCTCCGCCGGAGCCGATCATAATGTCTTTGCCGAGGGTGTTAACGATGTCAGGAACGTTGGCGGGCGTAATGCCACCGGAAGGCATCGGCATTACCGGTTTCAGATTGCCGAAAGGATAGATAAGGTTGCGAGTTGTCTCCATGAAACGCTCGTTCATATACATGGCCTTCCCGCCCAGAGAGAAAGGCAGGACGATAGAATCAGCGCCGCATAGCCGGGCAATCTTGCCGAAAATAAGCGGTGACGAAACTCCCTGGTATGGTGACATGAAGTATGCCCCGGCGAAATCCATGTGAGCAAGTATGGGCACGTTTATCGCCGGATCATCGGCCAGGGCGCGCATCGCTTCGGGGCCGACGGCCAGGTAATTGACCATCATCGCGTTGACACCAGCATCGACGCAGCGCCTTGCCAGATCAAACATGCGGGGCAGACGGTCGGTGACATTGACCGTGTATAAGGTGTGTTCACCGGTCTCTTCATACACTTCTTTCTCGATTTTCATGTAAGCCTTCACTCTTTTAACCGCGTCGTTATAACGCATGTTGGCGATCAATTCATCGTCCTTGATCACATCGCAGCCTCCCATTGCCGCTTCTTTAAAGAGTTTTGCTCCGACTTCCAAAGGATAGCCGCTGCAGGGTTTGATCATGTTATTCAAGAGCGGACGGCCCTGCTTTACTCCCAGAGCCTTCCACCAGCCTTCAAGACCAAATCTCGGCCCGTTAAATTGATCCAGCGTGGCTTTGGGCATACGAAGATCTAAAAGTTTGAAATTGGGCACCATGGAAATGTTACCGATGGTCGCGGTCAGCATCATCGGCAGCTGATCCTCGATGTTGACTGACGGGAAAGCGACCTGAAGAATGTACTGACGGCTTGTAACTTCAGGCGGCACACCATATTCATAATGGGGCCACTCGTAGACGCCGATAACCTTGGCGACGTGCTTGGCGCGGATTTCAGGTGTTTCACCCGGCACCGGCACCCATGTTCCTGTTGTCTGCTCGATCGCCAGAATCTGACCCATAATCGACATGTCCATGGCCTTGTCGGCCTGAACCCCATAGGTGGCGATGATGTGATTTTCCATGTCAATGCACTCGGGCAGTGTGATGGGCTTATCCGCGAATGCGCCGATTCCCTTTTTTGGACTCATTGATTCTTTCTCCTTTTTCATAAATTTCTCCTTCTTATGTAGTTTTATAGTTTTTTTGTAATCTCTAGCTCTTGGGGATCAGCGAAAGCAGATATTCCCATATTTCCAGAGTCTTCTTCAACGCTTCGTCATCGTGCTGCATGCAGGTGTACATACGGGTTCCGGCAAGAGTGCAAAGTCCATGGGCGATTGTAACCAACTGGTAGTCGTCCGCGACCTGTTTCCTTGTCATAATCTGCGTGAACGCGTCCGGTTGTGTCAGGTCGCAGGAAAAGAACGCCGTAGTCATATAATGAATGATCGGACCGAAATTATAGACAAAAAATCCCAGGTCGGAACGTGTCGCAAACAGATCGTTTAATGCCTTGGTAATTCTATTCGCGTAAGCGGTAGCTTTCCCCACTGCGTCATGTTCAACCATGAGCTTCAGGGCATAGTAACAGGCTGCCATGGAAATGGGATTGGCGGCAAGTGTGCCACCCAGGAAGACCTTCTCACCCAAACCACCGGAGCAGGCGCTCATCACATCCTTCCTTCCGGCTACCGCGCCGGATGATGGATAACCGTGCGTGATGATTTTGCCCAGAACTGTCAAGTCCGGTATAATGTTGTAGTACTTCTGGGCGCCGCCCATGTCCAGTCGAAAGCCGGTAACCACTTCGTCAAAGATCATCAGGGATTCATTTTGATCGCATAATCTGCGGATTGTTTTGTTCCAGTCAGGATGAACCGGATGGGCACCGGATTCACCGCCTACGGGCTCCACCAGAACACCGGCAACCCCGCCTTTATCCTTATTATCTTTGAAGGCCGCCTCCAGTGCGTCGAAATCGTTAGGTGCTACGTCGACTATGTGAGCAAAGCATTCTGCCGGTATCCCTTTGGACTCCAGTGATCCGGTACCGGGAATATGAACTGAGTAAACCATTTGATCGGACCACCCGTGATAGCTGCCGCCGATCTTAATGATCTTGAGCTTTTTGGTAAAAGCTCTGGCGATCCGGATAACGGCCATATCAGCTTCAGTCCCGGATTGGAGAAAGCGAACCATCTCCACACCGGGCATATGGTTAATTATTTCCTGGGCAGCCAAAAGCTCATATTCCGAGGTCAAACCGCTGGACGGTCCCTTTTCTCTGATGATCTCGATAATTTTTTCGTCCAATGCTTTGAAACTGTGACCGAGGATGATAGGCGCGCCGCACATGAGGTAATCCGTGTAAACGTTGCCGTCCACATCCCAAACATTGTAGCCTTTGCCTCTATCCATGGCCAATGGAAAGGGTTTGTTCTGGCTTAAGTTGTGCTCGACTCCTCCGGGGATAATGCTCTTGGCTTTTTCAAATATCTCCAGTGACTTCTTGTTTCGTTCATAATAGAGTTTCCGTTCAGATGCCAGTTTGTCTGCCGGGATCGGGCGTACCGGCCTTGCTAAAATATCTTTTCTCTTTGATACAATATCCTGATATTCCATACAATAGTATCCTCCTGTATTAATTTCTGCGTCTATGTTTCCAGCGAACACACACCGGGTGCTTGCTTATTCAATCGCGCACATGCCTTTTTTTGAGTTTTGTAATGATTCAAAAACTCCGCGAATACTTGATCGTATATTTTCCTGTTGTCCGGGTTGGGAGTGTATTCAGCTTTTATTTTGATGTATTGCGGAATGTCCTCCAGAGTGATGTATTTAAGGGCCATGGAAGCTAGGAATGCAGCACCACGGGCGTTGGAATAAATCGGATCTTTGACCTGGCGGATTTTCCTGTCGAGAATATCGGCAATTATTTGCGACCAGACATCCGAATTGGCGCCGCCGCCGATAAAGTTGATGTGCTGGAAAGGTCTCCCCATTAATTTTTCTACAGGTTCGAGCAGCCATTTCGAGTTGAAAGCTACGCCTTCAAAAAC
>Ga0209083_1000484_pt1 | contig 58833 bp, 65 predicted proteins | sample AM7aDNAmetaG_FD_184132 | JGI IMG/M metagenome (GOLD analysis project Ga0209083, IMG submission 184132) | Freshwater microbial communities from Finland to study Microbial Dark Matter (Phase II) - AM7a DNA metaG (SPAdes) (version 3) | ecosystem: Environmental > Aquatic > Freshwater > Lake ...
TCTGCCCTTTCGGGACGGGGAACTTTTTGTCGAGCAAGTCCAGCCTGGCCGCCTCAAGGCACTGGCCCACCAAGATCAGGCCGGCATAGGAAGTAATGTGGCGCGTCGATTGCTTGAGTTCAAATCTTGGCATACGGGTCGGGTGAATGAAAAATGAAGGTATATGCCAATTATATCAATATCTTATGGTAATGTCAGCACGGATTCAGGAAGATGAATTGGCCTCAATCCTCAAATCAGGACAACTATCGAAGAATGATTTTAGAGAGTTGCTATACGAATTTTCAAAATAGTTACGACTATAAGCTTGTGCACAAATAACGGAACTCGCCCAGGAAAAGTCAACGATATTAAAACGGCTCTTTGGGAATTCGCAAGGTGACCAGTGACAGCCTGCAAGCATGCTATTGTTTCCAAAGTTTGGCTAGTTCCCAAGCCCCGGCTTGGGGAACCTTATCTTGCAAGCTCCTGCTTGGCCGATCTTCGGGAAGCTGGAGCTTCAAAAACCCCATTCCCAAGCGGGAGCTTGGGAACGAGCAAACACCACCAATCTCGTTGCCATCAAAGTACGGATAACATCCCTAGTTACTTTGAATAGACCTTTTCCTATCCTTTTATTGCTAAATCAACAGAAAATGTCTTGTATTTAAACGTTCGCATGAGATAATTAGGAATCGTTATCATTTGGAAGCACTTATCATGTCCGAACCCAGGCTCAGTTCACTCCACCCCGGTGATTCCGCCATCATTAGGGCCATTTCAGCCGAAGAGAGTCTGCATCACCGGCTTTTGGCACTTGGATTTCGCATTGGCAAAGAGATTCACATGATTCGCACCGCTCGATTCAGGGGGCCTTTGCAAGTGCGCATCGGCACCACCGAAGTCATCATGCGTCGCTGCGATGCGGACAAAATACGCGTTAGCCATCAAACTGCCCAATGAAATGCATCGCCTTGCTGGGGATGCCTAACACTGGCAAATCCACCTTTTTCAATCGTTTTACAGGTGCTTCCGCACGGGTTGGCAATTGGCCAGGCATTACCATTGATTTGCTGGCGGCAAAAATCCCCTTGGACGGGCAGGTCGTGCGCGTGGTGGACCTGCCGGGCATCTACGATTTCCACGGCTTTTCCGAAGACGAGAAGGTAGTCCGAGATTTCTTGGAAAACAACCGCGTCGATTTGCTGTTGATCATCCTCAACGGTGTCCAATTGGAACGCCAACTGAGCCTTGCATTGCAGGCTCAGCAATTGGGGCTACCGGCGGTGCTACTCCTTAACATGGCTGATGAGGCGAAGCGGGCAGGCATTACTGTGGACATCGAAAAAATGGCGGCGCGCTTGAAAATACCGGTCATCTGGGTCAGCGCGAAATACGGCGAAGGCTTTAAATCGGCAAGTACGCTGATAGCCCAGGCATTATCGGCAAACTGCCCAACCGACCCTGCCAAGCTACGCGAGAACCTCAGGGCCGATGATGAGATCGAAGCAGCCATGGAAGAAATCTTCAGCGAATCCGTACAGATGCCAAAAACCATGCCCAAAGGCATGACGGCCAGCCTGGACCGTATCCTGTTGCATCCGTTCTTCGGCTTGCCGCTGTTCTTCTTAGTCATGTTTTTGCTGTTCCAATTCATCTTCACCCTCGGCAAACCCATGCAAGACGGCATGGCCTGGCTGCTGTCGCAAGCCCGGACCCTAGGCTTGGAACCCTTGCTCGCAAACCTCCCAGCATGGATGCAAGGGCTGTTGCTGGACGGCATTTATAATGGTGTTGGCACCGTGGCCGCATTTGTGCCGGTCATTATTCTTTTTTTTCTGGTGATGACGGTGGTAGAAGACAGCGGCTATCTTTCCCGCGCCGCATTTTTGATGGATGCCTTGATGGCCCGGTTGGGGCTTGACGGGCGCAGCTTCGTCATGTTGCTCATGGGCTTTGGCTGCAACGTGCCGGCCTTGATGGGTACGCGCATCATGCGCTCGCGTTCCTTGCGCCTGCTGACGATGTTGATTATTCCATTTTCCTTGTGTTCGGCACGGCTGCAAGTTTTTCTTTTCCTGATTACGGCCATTTTCACCGCGCAGGCCGCGCCTATCGTCTTGTTCAGCCTTTACCTATTGAGCTTTGCCACCGCACTACTGACTGCCGTGCTGTTCAAACACCGATTCCCCAGCACCGAGCCATTTATCATTGAGTTGCCCCCCTATCGGTTGCCGACGACACGGCAAATCATCTCGCGGGCATGGCATGAAGTCCGCCATTTTCTAAAGCGGGCATCCAAGTTCATCACCTTCGGCGTCGTTGCGGTGTGGATACTCACCCATGTCCCCAGCGATGTCCCTCCATCCAGTGCCGACACATTGGCAGGGCATATCAGCACCTTGCTGGCACCGCTGTTGTCGCCGATTGGCATAGACGCGCAACTATCCGTCGTACTGATCTTCGGCTTTGTCGCCAAAGAAATCGTCATCGGTTCGCTGGCCGCGATATACGGTCTGGAGGGCGACTCCTTGATGGGATTGATGGCGCAAAAGCTAGATTGGGTGCAGGCTTACAGTTTCATGCTGTTCACCCTAATCTACACCCCCTGCCTGTCTGCCGTTGCGACCCTGCGCAACGAATCGAAAAGCTATGCCTTCATGTTTTTTTCAATAGCCTGGTCCTTGCTATTGGCTTGGGTGGTTTGCTTTGTATTTTACCAAGGGGCCAGGGGGTTGGGGTTTTAGGCTCTAATATCAGCTTCTCCTGAATAAACCGCAAATAATCATCTTGCCTCGCATTGCCGGTTCCTTTAACGGAAGGACCAACGCTTGTGCCCTATGTAACTGGTGAATACGGGAAATATAACTCCAACTGCATGGGAAATCTCCCGGACGAACAGCGTCACCCCCATCCATGGCAAGAGGTAGTACGCTAAACCCATGCTAATAGCCCAAGTTTGCAATGCGGCTACTAGGTTCACCAAAATAAAAAATGCGGCAGAATGATGCACTGGCTGTTGACTCTCTTTAAACACAAACAACTTGGCCAGCACAAAGGCGGTAATCATCCCTGTGATGTAGGCGAGGATCACAGCGGAGGAAAAATTCAACCACTTGCTGTATACAATTCTTGAGCCGAAATTGATGACTGCCGCAGTTCCTCCAGTCAGCAAAAACACCAGAAACTGCCGCGAGATAAATTGCCGAATCACGCCGTGGCTTCCTTGGCCATATTTCTCCCAAAGGCAATACTCTCGGATATGCCCCTGTCTTCAGGATAATAGTAGGAAGTGTCTGCCACCCATAAGCCTTTGACCGGCAGGGCCACCTGCGGTAGCTTGTCCAGATAACCAGGTTCGCAAATCGGCTGCGCATAACGATAACGGCTGGCACGCAGGTCGATAAAATCCTCGTCATTTAACGCTGGATTGATCTTCTTCAAGTAGCGCCGCACCTTATCCAGGAATGCTTTATCCGGTTCGGCAAATTTTGGGTGTTCGCCCGGCATGTAAAAAGGGACATAGACAATGTGCCGATCCAACGGACGTAAATTAGTGTATTCGACCAAGCCGGGGATGTCCATATCTGGGTCATTGGTGTTCAACCAGAAATTCCCGGTCAGCTTTTTCCGTAATTTGACGATCACGCAGACAACCGCGATGTTATTAATCGAACGGAAACGATTCAAAATGTCGGACGGTAGGCTAGGCATCAACTTGGGCACACAGGGCAGGGGTATGGTGCTGATTACCTTGTCGAAAGCCTCAACCTGCCCAGCCACCTCCACACCCCTGATCTGCCCTCCCTCAATGACAACCCGATTGACCGGTGACTTGAGGCGAATCTCGCCGCCGCGATTTTCGATATCCGTGCGCAATGCTTGAAGCAGGGTGTTTGAGCCGCCTTCAAGGTAGCCTAGCTTTTCGCGGAACAGGCTGTAGCGCGACCTGCCGATTCGCCGAATCCGACTCCAAATCCAGGCAGCCGACAGGTTGTCCGTATAGTCGTAAAACTTGTAGTCAAACAGCCGACGCCACAAAACCTCGTAAGCCTCCTGGCCCACCCAACGCTTGATCCAACCTGTCGCTTCAACATGGTCCAGAGATTTCCAGTCATTGCGCCGGGTGGACAGGAAAGCGTGCAGTCCATAACGAAACTTGGCGGCAAAACTCAAGCCTTGGAATTTTAGAAGGGCGACAGGGTTGCCCCAAGCTTGCAAACGTCCCAGATACCAGTAACCCATCTTCGTTTCCACCCAGCGCATTTTGCCGACCAAGCCCAATTCATCCAACACCGTCAAGAAAGCATGGTCGGAGATGCAATGGAAATGATAGTAACGCTCAATTTCGAGTCCACCGAAATCGAATGTTGCAGTCATGCCCCCCACCCTGTCATCGGCTTCGAAGACAATGGGCCGGTGACCGTCACGCGCCAATTGGTAAGCCACAGCCAAGCCCATAGGCCCGGCACCCAACACTGCAATACGCTGTCCCATCTCAGAACTCCAAGACCACTTTGCTGTATATCGGATCGTTAAAGGTTTCATCGACTGCTTTGGCAAAAGGTGTGCGGGGTACGTCGAAAATACCGGGCCAGTCGATCACTTCAAATTCATCCTTGGCGATTAGCGCTGCTAGTTGTTGGGTGGTGAAGGGCGGGGTTTTATCGAAAAGCCCCCAAACCCAAAGCAGGGCATAAAACAAACCATAGGGAATCTTGGCAACCCAGGCATTGGATCCTGTGGCATGTTTTATCTCACGGATTATGTCAATGTAATCAATCTTTTCATGCCCGGAGATGTTGAAAATGCCGTCGGCTGTCCGGTTTTCAATGCAACTGATAATGATGTTGCAGAAGTCCCCGACGTAAAGGGGCTGGCGCATGTAGCGACCATGCCCAGGAATCGGGAAAATCGGCACTCTCTTCATGAAACGTGAGAGCCAGCCTAAATGCTTGCGATCGAACCAACCGAACATCAAAGTCGGGCGTAATATCGGGCAAGGGATGCCACTCTGCAACACCATACGCTCCTGATCCTTCTTGGTTGTGGTGTAGAAGTCATCGGCCAGCGATTCTACCACCGAGGAACTGATGTGGATAAGATAGGGTATCTTGTTGGCTTTGATAGTATCGAGGACCAAACGAGTGGACTCTATGTTGTTGCGGACAAAATCTTGATAATCATTGCCACCAATCTGGGCCTGCAACATCACGACGACTTCAGCCTTTTCAAAATGCCTCTGCCAGTCACCGGGTTCGGCAAGATCGGCATACTCGACGGTGATACCCGGTTGAACTTGTTTCAAGACAGCCAAATTGGCACGGTGCTTGTCGAGAACGACAATGTGTTTGTATCCCTTGGCCTTAAGACGAGCCACAAGGTTCTGGCCAACTAGGCCAGCACCACCGGGGAGTATTATTTTAGTATGTTGCATGGTGGATTATTTGGTGATTGTTGCCTGAATGTTAAATTGCGGACAAAGTTTTATCTTTCCAGCCTCTTTAATGGCAAGACCTAAAGTGTATTGCCCCTCTAGTGCTGATATGTCTGCAATTGTGGAAAATCCAGATTGACTAAGTTCAGGCTTTTTAAAATAAGCCCCAACATCCGGGCGAGTCTTTACATGCGTTTTTAAGTAGTTACGCTTGCCTTGGGCATCAGTCACTACCACATAAATCGCTTCCGGCAGAGCTGCCTTATCAACTGAAACCGCTAGCCACCCGCTAACCATAAGCTTAGCCGAGTTGGGAAATGTTGCCTGTGACGGGGTTGTGCCATTAACCGAGTCAATACTACCGTCGCATTTGTCGGCCATTACTAATTCTAAACCTAACAATTCATCATCAAATCCATTTGAATTTAATGATGCTGGAACATTTACCTGCATCCGACAAGATGGGCCAGCTTGGCTTTCTGCTTGTTGCGTCAGTACCCCCCCCACTTGGTCAGACAACAAATACCCACGATAACCGGACTGTAGAGCCTTTCCATCAATCGCAATGGCAACATTTAGACTAGGCATCCCGATGAGGGCATACCCAACGACTTGGTTCTGGCTATTGATAAAGCGAACGACTTGCTGCTGAACTTTGTCTATGGGGCTAAAAACCCAACCGGACACACGGACAAAACGAGCATCCCCATCAATTTGTTCCACAGTGTCGAGGTTTCCTGTACATGCGGGTAAGTTCGAGGGTTGTACAGTTGTGCCCAATTGCCCACGGGCATCACGGAAGGGATACATGCCAAAAATGGAAAGGTTCCGGGCGGAGGCCATTTCGGCTGTGGGCATTAACTCATCAACAAAGGCGTAAATATGTTTGACCTGTATTTGATCTTTAATTTGAAGTTCAAGCGCCAGTGCTGCGATTTTTCGCTCGAATAACTCGTCATCATCAGATTGTAATGCTTGGCGTTGAAGATTGAACATTAAAAGGCCCAGCACTGCAAACGGAAGCAGAAATTTTGCACTCCATCTTATAGCCACCAAAATTGAGGGCGAATAAATCACTAATAAAGCACTCCACGCCATTAGCGCAGGTGTTGTGTAACGGCTAGACAGAGCCTGATCCACGCCAAATATCAGACGACCGCCGGCAGTCCCAAATGCCGTGCCACCGATGTAAAGAATAAAGAACAACATGGCTAGTTGCAGCGTTCTCTCTCGGGGTTTGCGTAGTGCCTTGATGGCAAACCAAGCTGAACTGCCTACGAGAACCAGAGTGGCTACTTGAGCGATAAGCTTGCTAAATTTTCCTTGACCAGAGAGGTAATGGAAAGGACTACCAAGGTAAAGTAGAACATACTGAATAAAACCAGAAGGATTTTCCCTTAAAGCCTGCGAGAGGGAACCATGCTTAGATACTGCGTTATAGTTATGGAAGTATAAGAAAATCATGACAACGGAAAGGGTCGCCAATAAGCCAACGCGTATTAGCCCCTGCCGCATGAGAAGAGCGTAAATCGCCATCAAAGGCAACGCAAGGATGCCATTGGCCATGGTACCCACAGATGCCACACCAAAGCCACATGCCACAAGGAAATGTCGCTTGGCACGAATCTCGACAACGGATTTGTTCAGCCAATGCAATGCGCATAGTGGCAGCAGTTGAGCCAAGATAAATTGGCTCTGGTAACTCCATGTTAAGTTTTCCTTCTGCATCCATAGAAATAACCAAGCCGTCACAAAAAGACCCAGCACGATCTCGCCAGTTGCTGGCTTTTCTGTTGTTGCCGCATCGCGCAATATTCGCCAAAACATGAACGCGCTTATACCAACAAAAAAATAATTCGCAGCAATTAGGAACACACTCGCGCCACCAAACCATTTAAGATCAACCCAAAATAAGAGGCGAGCCAATACGATACGATGTTCGTTGGCCTGATCCCACCATGCGACCATATCACCATCATTTGCCTGCATAAAGAACCCGAGATACCCCCCCCACATATCCCAAAATGGGACGGGAGAATAAGAGAGGAACCCGCCCACAACCGCCAATCCGACCATTACAACGGCAAACGCTCCAAAAGTCAGAATTAATGTTTTATCTTTTGAAAACATTGCGTATATATTCATATGTCCATTCGGTTGAAAACGACTCGGGGCAGGTGTCTAATAACCATCATAATCAAAGCCCATTTGCCGGGTGCATAAACAACCGGTTTGCCTTGATTGATTCCTTTGACGATTAACCTTGCCACATCTTCCACATTTGCAAGACGTGCTCCTTGTTGCTTTAGATGCGCGGTCATCGGGGTGTTGGTCGGGCCGGGCTTGATAAGTACGACTTTGACCCCGGTGCCTGCCAGTCGGTGTTGCAGGCCCTGCGCATAGCGTGCGACCAGTCCCTTGGCCGCGCCATAGACATAGTTTGACTTGCGCCCCCTGTCCCCGGCCACCGAGCCGATGATCGCCAAGGTGCCGTGGTTGGCCTTTTGCATAGGCCCGGCAAAAGCTTCGGCAAACAGCACGGGGGAGATGCCATTCACGGTCAATGCGTCATGACATGCAGTCAAATCCTGCTGGCAAACGGCTTGATCCGGCAGCGAACCGTGGGCAATCAAAACGGTATCAACCGCTCCCACGGCAACAATTTCATCGACCAACTGGCTAATGGCGGGTGGATCGACGAAGTTTGCTTCAAGCACAAGAACAACCGATTGTGGGCTGCGTACCCGAAGGTCTGCGGCCACCCGCTCAGTCCTGCCCAGGTCACGGCTGACCAGCGTCAGATCGACTGCCCCGTCCTTGACCCACAAACGCGCGCAGTGTTCGGCAATGGCCGAGGTCGCGCCTAGGATGACGATTCTTTTTTGGTAGTCTGGCATGGATCAATATCCCATCAAGCGCCGCGACAGTGCCGAACTGATGCCGGGGTCGCGGTATTTTAGAAATTCGTTAAGAAGTGGATAGCCTGCTTCAAAAAGCTCGCGTGGCATGCGGGCATCCTTGGCAGGGTAAATCCGACCGCCGGCCTCGCGCACGATGGCATCCAGGCGCTCAAAGAGCTTCAGCGTCCGTCCGCCTTGGTTTGGAAAATCCAACGCCAGGGTCACGCCCGGTTGCGGGAAGCTCAGCATTCCCACGGGCTGGCGGTTGCCAAAAGTCTTCAGCACCGCCAGGAACGATCCGTCACCGGAACGGGCGATTTCGCCCAGCATCGCCTGCACTGCGTCTCGCCCAAGCGCACGCGGCACAACGCTCTGGTACTGGAAGAAGCCCTTGGGTCCGTAGATTCGATTCCATTCCAAGATATTGTCGAGCGGGTAAAAGAACGGCTCGTAATGGACGATGGCCCTACCCGATTGCCATTTTTTAAAGTTGAAGTAGGCCATGTTGAACAACCGTAGCGACAGTCGGTTGACCAACGATATCGGCGGCACGAATGGCACTATCAGATTATGGCCCTGCGGAACTGTGCGAGGACCCACATCGGCAGGGTTGCCGCGCATGAAGAGTCCACGCCCTCCCCCTCCTGAAATACAATCTATCCATGAAACCGTGTGTTCCCATGCGGACTCAGAAGCTTCGGACAAAGCGAAAAACTCGTCCAGATTGGCATAAGGCACTGTTTCCGTGTCTAGCCATGGACCGGCCACCCGGCGCAATTGGATTTCGGCTTCAGTGATGACCCCGGTCAGGCCAAGGCCACCCACTGTTGCAGAAAACCAGTCGGGGAGCATGGCGGGTCCGCATTCGATAAGAGTCCCGTCCGTGCGGGCCAATGTTATTTTTTTAACATGGTTCCCAAATGAACCTAGGACATGATGGCTCTTCCCATGCACATCATTGGCAATGGCACCGCCTACGGTGACAATTTGGGTGCCAGGCGTGACAGGAAGAATCCAGCCACGCGGAATGGCAAGCCGTTGGATATCGCCCAGTAGCACGCCTGCTTCACAGGCAAGCAAGCCCGTGACCTCATCAAAGCTGATGAAGCGGTCCAAGCCAGTGGCGTTCCACAACACCCCATCTGGGTTTAGGCAAACATCTCCATAGCTGCGCCCCATGCCATACGCGATGCCAAGTTGGCTGCTTTTCATTGGTGAGGCGACTTGATGCCTGTCTGAGAGAAACCGTACTTCGTGTTCCCAACTTCCCAACCTTCCCCATGATGAGACAGCTACCATGGCTTGCCCACCACGCCAATCGCCAAAACAGCGGCAAAGGCGACACCTGCCAACAGACTCGCCTTGTCTTTCATGGCAAAAACCAACGGATCGTCATGCATTTTGCCCCGATGCGCCTGCATCCACATCCAGCTGACCCAAAACAAAATCACGGGTACTGCGCCCCATACGATCTCCGGGGCCCGGTAAAGCCGGATGACGGTTTCGCTATTGAGGTAAAGTGCCAACACAAGGGCGGCAGCGTAACCGGATGTTATGCCCATCATTTGCAGCAGGGGCGCGTCGGATGTGTAATAGCCACGCCCGTGGGCCTTTTGTTTCCCATGCAGCAACTGCACCTGTAACTCGGCGTAACGTTTCACAAAGGCAAGCGACAAAAATAAGAAAACACTGAAGGCAAGCAACCAAAAGGACAGTGGCATGTCAGCAGCGGCGGCCCCGGCGATGATACGCAAGGTGTAGAGCATCGCCAAGGCGAGGCAGTCCACCAGGATTAGTCGCTTAAGCCCCCAAGAGTAAGCGCAGGTCAAACCAAAATAAAATAACAGCCATGGCAAAAATGTGCCGCCAACAGGTCGTGCCAATGCCAAACTACCTAGCAGTAACAAGGGTGCCAGCGCGACACCCATCCATACAGGAACCAGACCCGAAGCAAATGGCCTTTTGCATTTGCGGGGATGCAGCCTATCACTCTCCAAATCCAGCAGATCATTGGCGATATATACCGATGAAGCACATAGGTTGAACGAGAAAAATGCCAGGAAAAGCGCCAGCCAAGCATCTAGGTTGGTGATTTGATGCGCCGCAAAAAGAGGGACAAACAGTAGTAAGTTTTTCAGCCATTGATGTACGCGCAAGACCCGGCGCCAAGCTGTCAAGCCAACGGCGGACGAGGGGAACACCCGTTCCACCTTGCAACAAGCCTCCGCTTTTTTAACAAGGCCTATGGAAGCATTGACCACCACCGCACGACGGGCGCGTTGCCACACCGCAAGATCGGCGTTTGAATTGCCCGCATAATCAAAGCCGGCAAGGCCGAAACGCTGCACAAGGGCTTCGGCCTTATTATTTCCGGCTAGGTTTAAGATGCCATCACTCGCCATCACCCCGTCAAAAACATTGAGATGATCTGCTATTGCGGAGGCGATGGAGCAGTCAGATGCCGTGCATAAAATCAATGTCCGGCCTTGAGTTCGTTGCTGCTTTAACCAGTCTAATAAATCGCGGTCATAGGGCAAGGAACTTGGGTCAAAGACGGCACGACAGGCCAAATGCCGCTTGAGCACTGCCTTGCCCTGCGATAACCAATACGGGATACGCAAGGTATCAAATGGCCTATCGCGCAATATCCTAAGCACAGATTCGTGTAGCATATCCGTGCGAATCAACGTTCCATCAAGGTCAACCACCAGTGGACACAAACTCATTATTTCAACCTCGCGCCCCAGCAAAATACCAACTTGAAAAACACTGCCCTTGATTATTGAACCCAAAAATCCACAAATTTATAACAGAGCATTCCAGATTACACATAGCTATTTTAATCATTTGGAGGAGCTGGTACAACAATTGTTTGGAAAATCTTAGGTTTTATATCGTATGTGTTGAGCATTTGATGCCATGCATATTTAAACTTCCTTAAATGGCTCAAAATTCTTTGGCAAATACCCAATATCTCGGCTTGCCTCACTATGGTCAAAGCACAAATCTTGGTTCATGCGTTCAGCCATAGCGGTAGTCCAATGCCGGTAGCGTGGCGAACAGTGTAATACTGCAATGCCCAAACGAAAAAACCACAACGGGACATGCACAAGCTGCGGACGGCGACCCATTGCAGCGAATATACGGGTGATCATATCTCGATAGGTAAGCGTCTCACCGCCGGACAAATTATAAGCATGGTTTACAACAGAGAGATTCAGCAAAGCAGCAAGGCAGGCAGTTGCAATATCGTTGGCGTGGACTGGCTGGCGCAATCCACGGGCAGCCCCGAAAAGGGGAAAAAAACCAAAGCGGCGGATAAAACTAGCGATTTCAGCGACGTTTTTGTCCCTGCCTGCCCCATAAATCAGCGTGGGGCGCAGGATAATCCATTCGATGCCATTGTTTGTAGCCCAAGTTTTTAATTGTTGCTCCCCCTCGGACAGCTTAATCGCGACATCTTTTTCAAAAGGGTCAGAAGAGTCACTCTTAACGAAAAGACTGGTGGAAGACAAGGCGACAATACGTTTAATTCCGTAAGTTTCAAACAAACCAAAAAGATTGGGCAATATCCAAATGGGCGCGACGGAAATCCAAAAATCAATTGGTTTGTTTGAAATGAAATTGTGCTTTGGCTTATTCGTGTTAAGGTCGAGTTGCATCCAATCAACACCCTTGATAGCAGGGCAATCATCATTGCACCTACGGGTAAATGCGGTTATATCCAAACCACTTTGACTAAGCAATTCAAGCAAATAATTTCCAACTAGACTGGTAGCCCCTAGCACACCAATGAGCTGTTTAACCACGTGAAACACCTAAACTATTAAAAAGATGACGAAAACCATAATAGGTTGCCACTAGGCCAAATCGTAACCAAACACCTAGTGTAACTAGCCACATCAGAGTTCGAGGGTATTTTTCCAAAAAGAATTTTCGATAAAACCGAAGCATACCTTTATGCTTATGCCATTCAACAAAAATGGGGCGATTAATGCTACAACTACCTTTGACATGGGTAATCACTACATTGGGTACAAAAAGAATCCGATAACCAGCTTGGCTAAAACGCATACACCAATCTAAATCCTCACAATGAAGGAAATATTCGGGATCAAGAGGCCCGACACGATCAAGCGCACTGCGCCTTAACAGCATAAAAGCGCCTGATATTGCCTCGACATCAACCGCTTGAATAGGCAAAGGAGTTCCCGTCAAATTAAAATCTTGAAAAAATTCACTATTTTTGAAAAACCATGCTAACCTTAAGACCCGTGACAAAGAACGCCAGGGTGTAGGAATTGAACGTCGGCAGCCGGGTTGTTCGGTGCCATCCGTATTGAGTATTAGGCAGCCAGCCATGCCAACTTCGGGTTGACTTGAGACCGCTTCCAACATTTTTTCAATCGTGTCGGGTTCAACTAAGCAATCTGGATTTAGAAAAAGCAAATAATCGGTAGAGGCAAGTGGCAGAACTAAATTATTACCTTGTGAAAAACCAAGGTTTTCACCATTTTCTATAATATGAATTCTACTAGAACATTCCGAGACTTCTTTTAGTAGCCTGATACTTTCATCTATTGACCCGTTATCAGAAACAAATATTTCAACAGGGATAGATGAACGGATGACTCTACTCACAGCATCAACTAACAAACTACCGGAGTTATAATTGACAATGATAACTGAAACTGTATTCATGTATAATATACTAATAGGTTATGTTTTATGATTGATTTTTTGTTTACGGATTAAGAGATATGTCTCTACTTTGATGGTAAGATTCTTTTATCAAGCACACGCCAAATATCAGAAATAGTGGCTTTGCGATTTTGTTGCAAAGATTGTCTTTTTTTCCAAATATAAGGCAAGCCTTTAAATGCATCAATTTTAGCTCGGAAAATCACCTTAGCCTTACCTTTAAGTGAAAAATATAGGATTGAAATTATATTTAAGACAATATGAAGTGGTAATAATAAAAATAACAATAGTCCTGGCATATTTTTAACAAAAGTCCAGACAAGATTGCGATGACCGTGATATACCGTGAAATCGCTGTGATGTCCGCCCGTAGATGCAGAACCTACATGGTGGACAATCGCTTCAGGTACATACCGGGATTTATAACCTGCCAATCTAAGTCGAAATCCAAGATCGACATCCTCAACATAGCAAAAATAATCTTCATCAAAGCCTCCAATCTCAACTAAAGCATCTCTTGAGTAGAGTACCGCACCTGCACAGGGCGAGAAGATTTCACAAGCGCTTAAATCAGAAAGTGATTGAGTGCGTCCATACCCATTACGCCAAACCAAACCAGAGACATGATAAATATCCCCAATGCCGTCTAAAATATCAGTAGCACCATGAACCAATTGACGAGAGCCAAATGCGGCAACACCTGGATATGATTCTGCCGCTTTTAATAAATGCTCAAGCCAATCAGATTCGGCAAAAGCATCCGGGTTTAATAAAGCAATATAATCAGTGTCGCACTCATCAATCGCACGATTATTGGCTACAGCAAAACCAAAATTGCTTCCTAGTTTCCTTAAAGTTATTCCTTCGATTTCTTCTGCATACTTGCAAGAACCATCAGTGCTTCCGTTATCCATAACTAAGATTCGGTTTGGAATTAAAGATTGGCATTTTAAACGAAGCAGACATTCTTTAAGTAAGATTCCGCCATTCCAATTTACAATTATGACTGTGACAGATGAAGGCTTAGTGATTGCGGCTTTCATAATTTTCAAAATAATGTATCTTCTATCAAACCACAGAGAATATGTCCAATGAAAATATGACCTTCTTGAATTTTTGAAGTTCATGATGAAGGAATTCTATACAATAATCAACTAATTCAGTATTGCGAGGTTTCTGATTTCCACACATTTCTATAATATTCATTTCTATACCTATTATTTAACCATATCAAATTCACGTTCAAAAAAGTCTTGCATAGCTTTCATGGAGTAATTCTTATTTATATAAGAATATCCCGCTTTTGAAGCAGCAGACCAAGCATCATCATTATTTATTAAACGAATAATTTCTTTAGCAATTTTACTTGGATCATTATGTACTGTAATTATTTTTTGTAACTCAGGCATACCCTGTGTGCCAACTTCTGTGGTAACCAATGGAACACCCTTGCTTAGGGCTTCCAATACTTTATATTTTACACCTGCACCAAAACGAAGAGGAACAACCGCAACCCTCGCATTTTCGTAATAGTAGTTTAATACTTGGTCAGTAACGTATCCCGTTACATCTACGCGATCACTTTTCAATGACAATATATCATCTGTTGGCTTTGATCCAACCAAGGTTAAATGGACTAAAGGATTGAATGACCAAACCTGTGGCATAATTTCTTGTATTAACCATTTAGCTGCGTCAATATTAGGTGGGTGACCAAAACCCGCCACAAAGATAACTTCTGATGATTTAACTGGTTTGCGATTTGCGTTATTGATAGATTCGAAATAGTATACTTGCAATAATCTTACATCAATATCAGGTGAAAGTAGTTTTACTCTATCAACCTCCTCCTGTGAAGGGTAATAAGTTACATCAGTCTGTTGCCAAATCGAGGACTCTAGTTTTTTCATTCTAACAGACTCAGCAAGCATTTTATTTTTACCAGTAATTTTAGCTTCTAATTCCATTCTGAAAAAATGTAGGTCATGCCCGTAATAAAACAGTTTTGCTTTGGTGTATTTTCGTAGCGGTTTAATAAACTTGCGAGAAATGTGAGGGCGATTCAACAACACGAAATCAATATAACAACCATTAGTGGATATCCATTTATCAAATTGATTTGAATATTCAGGGCCATAAAATACCTCAATGCCATTTTGCTGTAACAAATCAACATAGCCAGCATCCATTAGACAATTTTCGGGCCAAAATTTTATATTTAATCCAAGTTTAATAAAGGCATTTAAAAAACACCAGATAGTCCTTGAACCAGCGTCACGATCCGGCTGTGGTATGTAATGATCAATCACTAATATGGTTTTACGTTTAGCGGAACGATCACGAGCATAAAAAAAGCTTTGACCGTTTTTGAAATGGTTTTCAGTTAATTCAGATTTCCATTTGTCGTAAAATTTTGTTTGATTTATAATTTGGTAGGACTTTATTCCCGCGTTAATATCACTACCGTTTGATACGCCTTCGAAATGAATAACAACAGACTTTGGTTGATAATAAACTTTTTTACCTGCTGACCTTACTTTAAAAGCAAGATCTGAATCCTCGCAATAGGCAGGACAGTAACTTTCATCAAAATAACCAATATCAGACAGCAATATATTTTCAATTAATAAAGATGCACCAGAACAGTAATCCACTTCATTCAAATAATTGAACTTGGAACTACTAGGGTTATCATATCTTCCAATGTTCCATCCCGATCCATCTGACCAAGTTATACCACCCGCTTCTTGCAAAGTGCCATCTGGATAAATTAATTTCGACCCAACTAAACCACAATCTTTTTTTATATCATACACATTTAACATGGAATCTAACCAATCATGTGTAACTTGCGTATCATTATTTAGATAATACAAGTATTTACCTTTCGCGATTGATGATGCGTAATTACACGTCTTAATAAAACCTATATTTTTCTCATTTACAATAAACCTAATACCTGTTACTTGACTTAACCTATTAATGTCATCATCTCCTGAGGCATCTTCAACAACAATCACCTCAATGGAAGTAGTTGGCATATTCAAAAAAATAGAATATAAACAAGCAACGGTGTATTCAAGTTTACCGAAAACAGGTATTATTATAGATACAAGTGGATATTCTTGACGCGGAAAGTTAATTTTCCGTATTATTTCATCTACATTCACACTATCAACAAAGAGTATTTTGGGTTTTATAATAGGTCCATATCGCCCAGTTTTCCATGTTTTATATACAGTAGTATTTTCGAATATGGGATAAAAATATTTAAACAATAAATGTACCATCCCGTTTTTAATTTGAACAGGAATAGGAATAAGCTTATAAATTATTCTTAAATATGAATAAATTTTCTTCTTTATTAAAGACATTTCCGTACCTCTCTGAACATTAAAATAGCGCAGTTGGTCGGCAACCCTTTGCCGACATGGATGTACATTAAGCCAGTAACTAATAGATAGAGAAAACGCTGTATTTTAGCTATATGATATTTAGAGTTATCCTTTGCATAGGCACAGCAAATACTCCAAAACAAACCGAACTTGCATGAACCTGTAAAATTAGGGCATCATGTATCCAGTGATGCTGTACATGATCATCTTGCGTTCCCTCTGCAATGGATGGCGATATACTGTAACTACCAGTTGCCAAAATTGGCATGGTAAATGAGAACCTAGCTATAAACTCCTTTCCTTCATCAATAACGTTCTCATCAAAAATATACGTAAGATAAGTATTATCCGCAAACAAAACCTGCCCAAGCCTATCTTTGAAATGAAAACCTATGATAGGTTTTATCAGCTTTTTATTTGATGAACCCCCTATTTCCAAAATAACTTTGCACCCGCCAACAACCCAAGATAAAGGTACTCCAACTTCATCAAGTAATTTCACAGACGTTATCTCAGCAGCACCTGTTCCAAAAGCAGCATTATCTGGATTGAAGCGAAAAACTTCAATATCATTCCTTAATATCGAGGAATTGATTAATGATTCCCTAACGTCTTTATATTCATATGCTCTAGTATGTATTAGATTTTTTTCATCCTGTATTTTTTTTTCTTGACTCAAATTACTCTCTCCCTGAACTGATTCATAAAGTGCAGCTAAATAGCATTCAGCAATTACCTTAGGTTTTCCCATCATTTCCATATGTCCATTTTTTAATAGTATGGCAGAAGAACAGAGATTGACAATAGCACTAATATCATGGCTACAAAAGAGAAGAGTGCCATTTTTCATAAACTCTCTTAAATAGCGCATGCATTTCTGTACAAAATAGGCATCCCCTACTGATAGTGCCTCATCCACGACAAGGATATCGGCATTAACATGAGCAATAACAGCGAATGCTAAGCGTACAAACATCCCGCTTGAATAAGTCTTTAGAGGCTGATCAATAAAATCCCCAATATCAGCGAAATCGGTAATTTTGTTGAAACATTCTTCGATTTCCTCCTGAGATAGTCCGTATAAAGAGGCCGATAGAAATACGTTTTCCTTACCTGTGAATTCCGGGTTAAATCCTGCCCCGAGTTCAAGTAAGGCTGCAACACGTCCATTCACCAGAACACTTCCTGAAGTTGGATTTATTGTTCCACAAATCATCTGAAGAAGGGTTGACTTTCCTGATCCATTCTTACCAATAATCCCAACTGTTTCTCCTTTTTCAACTTGAAATGTCACATTATTTAGTGCCCAAAACTCCCGAAAAAACTTCTTGCGACCAAAAGTCAGCATTTGAAAAAGTCTATCTCGGGGCTTTTCGTATATATGATAGCATTTACTCAGATTGTCAATCTGTATGGCGATTTCAGAGGACATCTGCGAATCCTTTGCGTGTCTTTTGAAACCAAGCGAAGCCTAAACAAGCCATAATCATTGATATAATTGTTAATATTGCTAACGTTATCAAATCTGGCACATGTCCCCAGATCAATGACTTACGTGTTTCTTCTATAATCACTGCCAATGGGTTGAAAGATAATAGGGCTTGGTATTGTTTTGGTAAGGAGGATAAAGGGTAGAAAATTGGCGATAGGAACATTAATGTAGTTATCATAAGCCCAACAATTTGTGCAACATCTCGTAGATATACACCTAATGAAGCCAGAATCCATGTAAAACCAATTGTAAAAAATACTAGTGGAAATAAAATTATAGGCATAAATAGCAGTGTCAACTGCGGTTGACCAAAGAAGATAATATAAAAAAATAGCCACACAAAAAAACTTATTATCATATGAAATAAAGATGTACTCAATATCACCCATGGTAATATTTCCAATGGAAAAACAACTTTTTTAACATAATTTGTGTTTGATAGGATTAGGGTCGGGGCTCTATTGACACATTCTGCAAAAAGATTAAAAACCAATAATCCAGAAAAAAGAACAAGTGCAAATTCCGTTTTCGAATCACTTCCTGAATTCCATTTTGCTTTAAAAACCACGCTGAATACAAATGTATACACAACAAGCATTAATACGGGATTAAGTAGCGACCACATTATGCCCATTAAAGAACCTCGATAACGTCCTATCACTTCGCGCTTAGCGAGGATTTTGATTAGTTTTCTATTTCGCCAGAAACTAAAGATCATTTCTTTAGGGGTTATTGAAAAATCTTTCATTAGAATGATTATTTAACCTTTAACTGATCAAGTTATTCGCCGTATCAGATATTTTATTCGTGTTTCTATTTGGGACATATTCTGGAAGCCAATATTTTAACTCATCATACAATGTTTCATATTCTGGCTCCACTCCTTGCTTCAACCATTCAAGCAGTTTGTTCATCCATTCTTCGTCCATTGAACGAGCTTTGGCAATACGTAGTTTAGGATGTGGTGTGCGCTCCGTTAGTTCATCATCCGCTAATAATTCCTCGTATAATTTTTCACCAGGCCGAAGACCTGTAAATTCAATTTTTATTTCATCTTCATTGAAACCTGACAGCCGGATCATATCTCGCGCCAAATCAACGATTTTAATTGGTTTTCCCATATCCATAACGAATATTTCTCCGCCCCGCCCCATGACTCCAGCTTGCAAAACCAATTGGGCCGCCTCAGTTATTGACATGAAATAGCGAATAATTTCTGGATGGGTAACGGTTATAGGTTTTCCCCTCGCAATCTGTTCGCGAAATTTAGGGATAACACTACCGTTACTTCCCAGCACATTACCAAAACGCACCATTGTAAAACAAGTTTCAGTTTTTTGCTGTAGGGTTTGGCATACCATTTCTGCAAGTCGTTTACTCGTACCCATTACGTTGGTGGGGTTGACTGCTTTGTCTGTTGATATAAGTACAAATTTTTCTACCTTAGCTTCCATTGAAGATCTGGCTATGGTATAGGTTCCTAAAACATTGTTCCTAACAGCCTCCCATGCGTTTAAATTTTCAAGCATTGGCACATGTTTGTAAGCAGCAGCGTGAAATACCACACTCGGTGAAAAGCATTCCATAACATGCCCAACTCTAGGTGAATCTTTCACGTCGCCCAATGCGCAGATAATTTTGATGGATGGGAAACACTCGCTGAATTCCTGTTCCATTTTATATAGTGAAAATTCATTTTCCTCAAACATTATTAGATGGCTTGGTCCAAAGAATGCTATTTGTCGACAGAGTTCTGAACCGATTGACCCACCGGCCCCTGTGACCATCACTGCTTTGCCTCCTATCAGACCATGTAAACCCTCAATATCAAGGCTAACTGGTTCACGCCCCAAAAGATCGTCTAATTCCACCTTGCGAATCTGTGAGATTGATACTTTACCAGACAATAAATCGTCGAAGCTGGGAACTGTTAGAACTGACAAGCCCGCATCAGAAGCCAATTCCATGGCTCTTCTTCTAGTTCCTGCTGAGGCAGAAGGCATAGCAATGATAACTTGGTCTGCATCGAATCGCCGAGCAATTTTTCCAACTTCACTTAACGGCCCAAGGACGGTGACACCACAAATTTGGCATCCATTTTTTTTGGCATCGTCATCCAGCAACCCGACCACTTGCCAAGTAGAATTCCCTGTCAGATCCTTCAGCAACATGGACGCAGCCGATCCAGCTCCCATGACAAGCACTGGGGTTAGGTCAAGTGAACGAAAAGAAAGTATATGACCATCCTTGACTGAGCGGTAGAGGAAACGACTGCCACCCATCAGAAACACCAATATCATAGGTGACAATACTAAAACTGCTCGTGGTGTTTCTGAAAGCCTATGATACATAAACAAGGCGGTAGGGACGACTAAAGAAATTATGCCAACGGCATAAAGAATTCGTTTCAAATCAGGCAAACTAGCAAATCGCCACATCCCGCGGTAAAGCCCGTAGAGCCAGAAAGTGGATATTTCAATTGGCAAAACAAACCACATGGTTTCCAGCATTCCTTTGACCCAATATTCTGGAATATCAAAATTAAAACGCAGTAGATAAGCAAGACACCAAGCCAATGCTGCTGCCATTGCGTCGTGTAGCATAACAAGAAATGAGCGTAGACTCATGTCAAGGCACTCTCCCTCGAAAAATTCAGCCAAGCTTTTTCTATCTTATATATAAGCAAAAAGTATACTACAGCCCAACCCAAGATCATGATTATCTGAATTTGTATTGATGCATGTCGAATTAAGAGTGCTGAAAGTCCACACGCTAACATTAAACCGTATTCCATCAATGCAGTTTTCCGATGACCCCAACCCATTTGTATCAACCGCTGGTAATAATGCTCTCGGTGAGCCTGCCAGATTTTTTTACCTTGCAACTGTCGTTTCAATAGCGTCACACTTGCATCGACAATAAACGGAGAAAACACAAGAACAGGAAAAGCGACTGACCATAATCCGGCCTGCCATCCCGCAAGTCCCATGGCGGCAGCTAGAAAGCCTATAGGGACGGAACCTGCATCGCCCATGAAAATCCGCGCAGGATAAAAATTAAACCAAAGGAAAGCAGCAGCGGCACTTGCCAGGGATGCAGAAGTAACAGCGAAAGCAGCCATGCCGTCATTATAAGCTACCAGGGAATATAGCCCAAATCCAAAAACCGCCATTCCGCCTGCAAGACCATCCGATCCATCCATAAAATTGAAAAGATTGGCCATCCATAGCAAAGCAAATAGTGCCGCCACGGCAACAGCCCCACCCCCCGGAAAACGGGGAGCGAACCATAGCAAAACAGCAGCTGAAGCAGCCTGAAATCCGAACCGTACGGTAATGGACAAGCCTCTATAATCATCAATAAAGCCTATACAACACAATAAGATAGCTAATAACAACATGGGGACTTGTTCAGGTGGTGGCCACGCAATTACCCAGCCGCAAGTTGAGCCTAGGATGATGGCCACACCACCAGTCCTCGGCATCGGGGTCTCGTGCAAAGATCGATGATTTGGGTGATCCATTGGCAAGGAGTATTTCATACCTAACATGGCTGCAATAGCCAGCGCCGATATCAAACAAGAAACGAAAAGGGGCATTGGCATACGGCTGGTTTGGGGTTGGTTGGCGAACTGCCGCAGATTATACGCACAGAATTAACCTCAGGTGCTTGTCTTTCCGGGTCTGTCAACATTCATCCCGGAATAGCTGAAACAACATTCTAAACATGTAATTGAAAGAGTAGACTAGCCAGGACAGTAAACACCGCTTCAGGTAAAAAAAAACTATCACAATTATAACGATATTTTGTTTAGAATTCAAAATTGTGCGCGGCTATGACCAACATTTAATACCGAACGAACACTTGCAATAACTTTTAATTTATTGTATGATTTGAAAAAAATGACGGCTATGAGATAAATACTTAAGAATCACAGATCAAGTGGTCAATGTTGCAGATGCAAGACGCTTGGTGAACTTGGCCTTGAGTTCGATGCCTTCGAAGTTGCCGATTCTGAACGAGGGGATTAACGGTCATAGTGGCCTTCATGCTAGGTGATTTTCTTTACCTGCCTGCACCTACTTTAAGCCAAGAAGCATGGCGAAAATGTCTACACTATAAAATTGCCGGTAAGTTTGCATTTATCTATCACAATCCATCTAGAGCCTAAAATCAAAATTTCATATTAAAGCACATCAAATCACAACATAACTTATAATACTGATTGCTCTAATCTACAACACTAAGTATTTTCTCTCCTCAATTAAAATCAATAAGATGTGCTTAAAATCCCTGAAAATTTCATATACTGATATTTCAAATTCACTTAAGCAGTTCCATCTAGCAGCCCTGCTTGGCTGGCAAGATGTGCGTCAACGCTATCGGCGTTCCGTTTTGGGTCCATTCTGGTTAACTGTCAGCATGGGTGTGATGATTGGAACAATTGGCATTGTTTTTGGACAAATATTCCAGTCTCCAATGCAAGATTTTTTACCCTTTTTATCTATAGGGCTAGTTTTGTGGAACTTTATATCAAATACTCTCACTGAGGGCTGCGTTGGTTTTATATCATCCGAAGCCATTATAAAGCAATTACCTATACCATTATTTATCCATATTTTACGGCTTATTTGGCGTAATATAATAATAATGACTCACAATATAGTAATATTTCCTATAGTACTTATCATATATCATAAAGAAATATCTTGGATACCGTTGATTAGCATCCCTGGGTTTTTTTTATTGTTACTAAATCTCATTTGGATGGTTTTATTTTTAAGTGTACTCTGCGCTCGTTATCGTGACCTGCCTCAAATTGTTACCAGCTTGCTTCTGGTAATGTTTTACCTCACACCCATTATGTGGATGCCAAGTTTGCTTCCACAACAAAATACCAATGTCAAGTTATTAATATTAAATCCATTCTTCCATTTAATGGAAATAGTTAAAGCCCCTTTACTCGGAAATTTGCCAAGTATTTTAAATTGGAAGGTCTCTATTATGCTTGGAGTGTTTGGATGGTTAGTCACTATGTTTATGTACGGTCATTATAAACGTAGAATTGCATATTGGCTATGATACATCATATGGGCAATTAAAATGGCATCCATAGTTTTTGATAATGTGTTGGTTGATTTTCCGATCTACAACTCAAATACAAGATCGCTGAAAAATAAACTTATACAAGTTGCAACTGGTGGGCAGTTAGGTTCTGATAAGCATGGTAGAGTCGTCGTTCGTGCATTGGAGAACATAAGCTTCCAACTCAAAGACGGAGACCGCGTAGGTCTATTAGGACACAACGGTGCAGGTAAAAGTACATTACTCAGGCTTCTAGGCGGGGTATACGAACCTACCTTTGGAAAATCAACCATTATTGGAAAAATTGGCTCACTAATTGATATTTCACTAGGGATAGACCCCGAAACCACAGGCCGGGATAATATTTACATACGCGGTGCCCTGTTGGGGCTCACCCGTTCGCAGGTTAAAGTTAAAATAGATGAAATTATTGATTTTTCGGAACTGGGTGATTTTGTAGATATGCCATTGCGAACCTACTCAACGGGAATGCATATGCGCTTGGCATTTTCAGTTTCAACTATAATTAGGCCAGAGATTCTATTGATGGACGAATGGCTTTCCGTTGGTGATGAATCATTTCAGCATAAGGTCGAAAACCGGCTTAATGATTTAGTTTCATCTGCTAAAATCCTTGTCATTGCCAGCCACTCTAAAGAACTCTTGCTCAAAACTTGTAACCGTTTGATATGGCTTGAACATGGCCGCATCAAAATGGATGGAACGCCAGAAACAATATCCTCTGCTTACTTCGGCCACTGACTTCCTCGGCGTGAACGATACCTACGGCGTCGAAGTGATCCACCCGGTACGCAACGGGCGCAACCGGAGCAGTGGGCGACCCAGGCACATCCAACCACCAATGGATCGTCGACGGATTGTGTGCCTTGCCGTTAACAATCTTGGGGCAGATCATCATCTGAGCCTGGACACCCACGAACGCCAACGTCACCTGACCCCGCCGGCTGGTTGAAGTTTTCAAGGGCCATTCCGTGATCTTTGGCAACACCGGGTTCCACGCCAAGGCTGGCCGAGCCACCCCACCTGAAATATGCCAGCAAGTGAGGATGGCTATGTCCAGATGTCCATCGTTGAGTTTAGTCTAAAACCCATAAAATACAGCGTTTTTAATATCGAATAGTTACTTGTTGGGTTATACCATTTTGCAAAGCACAGACACACAGGATAGTTTGAATGAGTGTCCTTTATTATTTTCCTTAGTTAAGAAAAAACGCTGTACATGAATTCAAATCGGGACTCCTAGCGGTGAAAAAAATGGCACATAGGCCGTTTTGACGGTCAACAAAAGACGTTGCCAAAACGACGGAACACGCCTGTTGCACCCTACCGCGTTGAGGGAAGCCCATAGGTGCATTATTATACGCGTTTAAATGATTGATTGGCATGCATTTCTGCAAAAGGGTATGTGAAGCATAGAGAAATCTTGATATACAGCATTTTCATCTTAAAAATATACCTAAAACAGACATTCCGTTAAACCTTCAGGTTAACCGAGTAACCTGTGCTATCATACCCACTACCAAGTAACTCTTTGATGTTGAAAATGCTGTAGCACTAGAGGTTAATATTCTTAATATTATTTCCACAAAATTTATCTTCCACTGTTAGACTCGCCAAAATGTCTTGACTAATGGTTATCTTTCCTTCATAAAATAATCTAAGTAATTCTAGTGCGGATTGTTTATCCACATCAGTAAATAATAAATCTTCACCATAAAGCTCAACGAGTTCATTAAAATATTTTTTAATACCTAATTGTATGTTATTAATTATCATCAAACCGTTATCATCGTGATGCTGAGTACCAAATATTGGAGATATTTCTAAATTTAATTCATGAAACCCAGACACTTGACCGTGCGGGGCAGTTAATATAGACTCAAGCAAATCTGAATAATTTATAAAAGGATTGTCAGTGGTATATTCAGGGATATTTTCAACGTAGCATCCAAAAGCATCACCATCCAATTTACTAACTTCTTGGGCATTGCTGAAAGTTCCGAAATAAAAACCGATTAAGCCTTTGCCTATTATTGACTGAAGTGACTTTTGAATTGTTGCACTATACCCTATATCAACAATTGCGGATATATCGGTATTCATAATTCCAGTGGTGTGACAATAAGCTTGTATATTATGTAATTCGCTAATTCCATGTAAAATTAAATGTTCACTCAAGCTACAGAGTGTGTCAAAAACTGACAAACTATCCCTAGGTAGGCTTATGCTATAATCGAGATATTTATACTCTTCTGGCAGGACAAAGCCAATTCTGTTTTCTAAGAGTTTGGCTAAGGTCCCATTAAAACCAAACCCAGCGAGAATGTTTTTAATATCAGAAGTCACCCCTAGTGAAGCAGAAAGTGCTACACGCCTAGAAGTATAAAAATAGGTAGCCGCAGGCAATTTCAGATTAGGAAATTGGACTCTCATTGTATTATAAAGATCAATAAGCAAATAACCTTCACGGGATAGAAAATATAAATGTGAAACTTTTGAGAATGATGGATGTGATATAAGCCATGCCATAAAAGTGAACACGACAGGGCCGAATATCGTGTAACCCAAATCACCAGCATCATCTAATTCAATTGGATTGAATGATTGCCCTTTGGTAAACGGACACCCAGCGATTCGTAGCATAGTTGGACCCATAACGAGATGGGTACCCCATTTTTCAGTATTAGTTGTATCATTATAACCAACCAATCTAAATAACTCGGGGGGGCGCATCAGGTGGTAAAAGTGTAAGTTACGATCCGAAGCGGCTTGAATATCCGATTGTTCGTTATCTCCGATGTGCATCCATTTATTAGCTGAAAAATGTTCTAAAGATATTATTTTATTCCAAAGATCCCCTCTATCTTTCCTTGCTTGCTCCTCACTCGATAAATATATTTTATCAAAATAAATAGAAACACCATTCTTAAGTAACAAATGGTTTATATAATCACTATTATAGTAAGTGTCACTAATCGCTATTACTCTTTTTCCTAATTGCTTTGCTGTGCTAATCATTTGATATACACTAGGCCTTAATCTACAAAGCTTTACATCAATGCAAAGCTCAACTTGTATCGCAATATCAACTAAGTTTCTAGGTAAACATGAAATACTTTCAAATGATGAATATATCTCAGTAATACTAACATCCCCCATAAAGGATTTTATTTTTCTAGCGTGCCATTCAGCCTCTTTGCGTAAATTAAAGAAATTATCAAATTCATTATATTGTCGTTTTAGTAAATGTCCTATAAATTTTAAAACAGAATCAGGACAGATTGCTGGACGACATAAAATTGTATCAAATATGTCAAAAGAAACAATATCTATGTTTTCAATTTGCTGAAAATAAGACTCTAAAGAATACGCATGATACTGTTGGATATTATGATCACTCCAGTTATAATTAAAGCATCCAGCATCATAATTCGATTCAATAAATTTATATCCTTGTGAAGCTGATATTAAACCAATATCCCGTTCAATTGCATGTGCTAATGTTCCATCTGTCTGGCCCAATTCATCAGCAAAATCATCATAGGTCAACTTTGCAGTTAGCAATGGTCTTATTGCATCAACTCTAGCCCAAAACATACCTCCGACTGGATAATTAATATAATTAATATTATTGATATATTTTATACCTAGTCTATCTAACAGTTTTAAACCCATATCTTTGTTTGACAACCAATGACAGGACCAGTAAGGAAGTTTATTGAATGGGGCCGGATAAAAAAGCCCTACATCAGTATGTTTATCGAAAACCGATAATATGTTATCTACTAGACATTTTGAGCCAATTAATGATTTATATAAATAATTTCTCCATTGAAAAAAGTCGCTTCCAGTATAAAGTGATTTTTTAGTATGAACGTGGAGAATGATGTCGAAATTCAATATATGTTTAGAAAACTCACAAAAAAGTGGACCAAAATTACGTCCACGATTTTCAGATATTTTATAAGTAACATTATTCGCTAGTCTATTTCGTATTACAGATTTATGTACTTTTTCCAATACATATATATCAGGTACAGAAATAAATAATCTGAATGGTATTTGAATGTTACAAATTAATTTGCATAATTCATCGAATACATCTGGATAGTAGGCATGTACAACGCATGCAATCCTAGGTTTGCTTGCAAAGTAAATAGGATATTCAATCGGGATTTCTTCTTTGTTTTCAGTGTTATCAATTAATTTTATTCCATGTGATTTTCTATTTTCTTTTATCCCATAGCGCAAAAAATGAACTAGGGGATTTATACCTAACAATGCAACATCTGGATTACTTTTTAGGTAATAGTCACTGTCAAATAAGGGGCTGGGGTTTCTACGCTCAACATTACCGTATTTCAAGAAATGACTTATAGCTGAAATCCCTGTTTCAGCAACATCTGGGTAGAATTCTAGATACCATAAACTGTCAAAAAAACCAGATTTCATTAACATCTGCTTATTACGAACGCCATTTATGTATCGTAAAAAGGCTTTAAAAAAATATGTTAGATTCACACATTTCATTATATTGTTCTTGCCTTACGGAGGTTTTAATCAAGAATATTTTTAATAAAATCGACAAGGGTTCCTTGTTGATTTCCGGAATATAACATTGCATCAAAAGAAGGTTGTGCTTTAGGCATAGCAAGTGCTTCTTCAATTTTACTAAGAAGATTATCCCGAACAGGATCATATGGGACGATATTATTTGAAATCTGTTTTAAAACAGTAGCGTCCCTATTTTCAAATACATTAGTTATAGTTGGAATACCTGAAGCAGCAGCCTGAAAGGCTATCACACCAGGATGAGCTGCATAAATCATGGAAACGACTACGTCACATGATGATATCAATTCAATATAGTCATTCTTTGGTAGTTTGTGTATCACATATACCTGTGTTCCATTTATTTTAAATGAATAGGAAGTTGCTACTGATCCAATCATATAAATCTCATATCCAGTATATTTACAGCAAAAGTCCTCAACTGCTTGCATCATCATTCCTGGTAGGTTTCTTTTATTAAATAATTCCGGTCTATAATAAAAAAACAATCTTTTCGTTTTAGATGCATTAACATTAAATATTTCAATATTTGGATTAGTAACAAAAATATTTTGATTATTAAAGTATCCTCTATTTTCTAAAAATCTCCTCAATATTTTTGTCGATATAATTATGTTGCAAGAATCTGCTATCGCTCTCTCACCAACGATATAATCAGAGCCATATGGAAAAAATCCTGATTCATAATCTTGACAATAATACACTACTCTTTCTTTATTTTCAGGAAGTATTTGATAAGCTTTATATGTCAGATGTGAATTAAATCCAATAATTAAATCTGGTTTATATTCAAGCTCATTTATTTCAGCTAAATGCATTACTTCAATTCGATCTGAATATCGTAGTGCAATATTCTGATCGAATTCTGGTTGCTCTACATATATTATAACCCTGTCAAAACATTCAAAAACAGATGAAAAATCTTTGAAAAACTCAGAATAACCTGCAAAGAAAAGATTTTCCTGTAAGTGTGAGAATAGAATTAACAAGATTGAACGTGGGCTATCTGGTAAATATGAAAAACTTTTGATATTGGACAAAGGCGGTCGATCATCTATAGGAGCAAGAAATCCATTTGGATAATTGGGAGTAATTGCGAATTTACGCTTAACTTGTAGATCGCTATGTATTCTATTTTCATTTTCTCCTACTAGGCAATAGTGGACATAGCCGCAAGACAGGCCTCCTTTTGCTACTACCTCTGCTACATCGGGGAAAACTTTAAGATAAAAATCTTCATCAAAATCAATTAAACTTTCCTGTTTTAAGATATGTTTTTCCAATTCCTTACAAAATCTTGAAAATTCTATCATCCGTAAATCTGACTTGGCATGTATTACGCGCCAATTCTCTATTCCCTTGCTAGTATAGCTCTCAAGGCTATTTTTAAACTTAAGCTTATTTTGTGATTTTTTACCCGATGACAATAGACCATATTGAGTATTCTTTATTGCATTTTGTAGAAGATTTTTACTTTCAATAAATAAAAAACCTTCCATTTTTTTTAGTAAATTAGGACGACCTATTTTGATCCATCTATACCCGGCATATTCACAAATAAAAAAATATAGCCTCTCTATAACATGTCCTAATGTGGCATCGATCTGACTACTTTCTTGTGGAAACTCCTCTATTTTTACATCCCTTTTTAGTAATGGTTTAATAGCTGCCGTTCTACCCCAAAACATTGACCCTGATGGAAAATCAATTTTACCTTCTAGAAATAGTTTTATTCCTAACTCGTTTGCAAACTTCTTGGCGGCAACAAAATTCCAACCCCATCCAATTGAAGGCAGAATATTATCACAGTGTTCAGGTGCAATTATCCCAAGCAAGGGGTCGCTATAGAATGCATCAAATATACTCTCTACTATTTTTTCAGACCCTAACAATGTTTCCAGTAAATAAGTACGCCACCCAGTGTGAATTACATGATGTGGTGATTTCTTCGTATGAATATGTAAAAAGAATTCATAACGATCATACACATCACGGCATGCAATTAGTTTAGGGGCAATATCCCTACCTCTATTTGGCACAAGCAGAATTTCAACATTTCCTTTATTCCAATCTAATAAACCATTGGCAATTTTAGTTTTTTTCTGTTCTGTATCAGTTGTAATGAAAAAATCAAATGCAAATGGTATATTTGATAGATAATATTTAAATTCCTCCAACATCTCCGGGTAGTACATATGACAGATGACTGCAACACTTGGACTATTTGTTGGTAACTTAATCGAATAATCAAATGGAATAACAAAGATACAATCGTCAGTAGGGGGTGAAAAATGAGGTTTTTCTACTTCATTTTCGCTAACAGGTAAATATTCAGACTCCATGTCAATATTACTCCGTTCAATTACGTGTTCCATCGATTCCTGGCTGTCGGTCTCAATAATTGTGGGGGATGACTCATCGTTTATCTCACGCCATTCCATCCTTTTTTTTATTGGACGCTGTAATGTTATTGTTTTCCAGACATATCGACCCATGATTCTCAATGGTGAAGCTGTACCAAATACTTTACGTAGAGGACTTGTTGCCCTCAATGATAGGCTGTTTTCTATCACTTGAATTTTTCTATTGCGCTCATCCAGCATTCGATTTAGATTGCTGATTTGTTCTTCACGTTCAATTAGTGTTTGTGTAAGGTTTTTATTATACTTGTCACATTCAATAGTAGTTTGAATGTAGTTAGCAATTTGACTATCACTGTCGCTCAAGGCGTGTTCAAGAATATCGATTTCATTGTCGCGTTCGTTCAGGACTTGATTGATTCGGAGGATTTCGCCGTTGAGTTCAGATATGTTTATACTGAGGTTTGTGATTTCCTTTTCTTTATCTTCCAAGGACTGAAAGTAATTTTTGATCTGCACATCACGCTCGGCTACGGCCCGGTCGAGGTCGGCGATATGCCCGTCGCGGCCGGCAACGGAATGGCTGAGACTGGCGATTTGCCCGTCTCGATCGACAACGGCATGGCTGAGACTGGCGATTTGCCCGTCTCGGTCGACAACGGCATGGCTGAGACTGGCGATTTGCCCGTCGCGGTCGGCAACGGAATGGCTGAGACTGGCGATTTGACCGTCTCGGTCGGCAACGGAATGGCTAAGACTGGCGATTTGCCCATCGCGGGCGGCTACGGATTGGTTTAAGCTTGTAATATGTAATTTAAGTTGACTTTCCTGCTTCTTTAAGTCTTCTAGCTCATAGTTCTGCATCTGGTAATTGCCTAAGGAAGAAAAATATCTCCGCAATACTTCTTTGGCTGTTGAACAAGATTCTAACCAATCGTGTTGGTTTAAATTTTCTCCATGATCTATTTGTACAACGCCTAAGCCATAAGAATGAAAAAAATCCAAATTGTTTGGATAGCGTTCTTTTAATTCACTCCAAAACTTCCATACACCAAAACCTTGTTTATATACATTGGTATCATGAAAAATCACAATACCGCCTTGTGTAAGTTTAGGGAGCCAAGCTTCAAAGTCATGTTTTACGGCTTCATAGGTATGTAAACCGTCAATATGTAAAAGCTCTATGCTATTTTCTTCAAACAATGGAAGGGCTTCATCAAAAGTCATCCTAAGAAGACGGGAAAAATCAGAGTAATGGCTTTGGTGATAATCATTTAAACTGGTAAATATTTCTTCACTATAGAAACCGGCGTGTTCATCGCCTTGCCATGTGTCAACTGCATAACATTTTGTTTCAAGGCCAAATTGCTTGACTGCTTGACAAAAAGCGAGATAGGAATTACCTGAATGAGTCCCTAATTCCACGAACACTTTTGGATTCAGGGACTGGACAATCCATGCCGCAAAATGCAAATGCCCACACCATGAATTAGGCGGTTCAACTCTTTCAGGTACGAAAGAAGTTATATCAACAAGTCTGGTCAAATTCATTATTATATTACCATGCCGTAAAATTGTGTATTTAATGCGTGAAAACCGACTACGGAAATAACGGCTATTGTACGCACCGCGTCAATGTCTGCCCTAAATTTTGAGTGCGTGAGATGGGTGGAGATGTTGGTGGGATTGCTACTGCTTGACATCTTGGTTTTTTAAAAAAATCGCCTCTATAATATAATGCAAATGTAACAACCATTGCAATTGCCTTGCAATTTTCATTTTGGCATGAGTAGGCCTCCCTAGCCCTCACCTCGTCCTCTCTACCCAGAGTGAAATGGCTGTAATAACAATGAATTAAAAGATGTGCTCACATCAACCCGCTTGCATCAGAGGTATCTAAGGAGGATATCCGTAGCTTGCCATGCAACCAAGTCCCGGCCCCCACCACCCAATATTGTTGACACAGCCGTCATTCCGGCATGAATCACCGGACAAATCGACAGGACAGCCAATTTGCTTAAGCCGGCCGCCCAGAGGGTGAGTGACACGGGTATCACTCATCCATCCTGATTGCTGTGCCTGCCCCGGCATGGAGCGCCAGGGGATGCCACCAACCTTTGCCATTCATGGAGCCTAGGTTCCAGCGACCCATGCCCAAACGACGGGCAAAAAATCTATTCAACAGCATTGTCCCCACCACTTAACCCCCATTTTGTAAGGGGGTGAAAACTGATGTGTGAGGTTTACAGCATTTATGTGGAAGGTCTTATAACCCTCAAAACATAGAGATTCGCGGTTGCAGATGGAGAAAGGGATCGACGTAGGCCTAACATAAGGACAAATACGATATAATCAGCCGATTGCTTGCGTGGTCAAAGATAATTCCACGCCAGACGAATTTTTTCTGTGTTTTCCTTATTGCCCTGGCGTTAACTTCATTACCGATAGGCCAACTTTTCTATATTTCCTCTATGTTGATGACGCAATTTTAAATCGACTACAAGACAAGATTGATGCGTATGAAGTTTTTTTATTGCAATAAGAAACCTGTGCAAGGCGGCGGTGCTGACATCAGTCACTGGCTTCTTGCAAGGTTGAGCAGTTCGATCACCGGACGGGTTTGTGGACGTTTTCCGCGCCAGATGAAAAAAGATTCAGCCGCTTGTTCGACAAGCATACCGATGCCATCCACACTAAGCCTTGCGCCTTGCCCCACCCCCCAACGCACAAAGGGCGTTGGCTGACTCCCATAGGCCAGATCGTAACAAACACCTCCCGGGTTTAAAATTCTTTCTGGCAACGGGGGCAAGTCGCCAGTCAGACTGGCTGCAGTGGCGTTAAGAATCAGGTCGAAAGATTCACCGTTCAAGGATTCGAATCCCAATGCAGCGATTCCCCCCCTATCCGAGAATTCACTCGCCAATTTTTCCGCCTTCGCCAACGTGCGGTTGGCAATAATCAAACGGCTTGGTTTTCCGGCGAGCAAAGGGTCAATGACACCCCTACTGGCACCGCCTGCGCCTAGCAATAAAATATCGAGTCCGGTGACTGTGACCCCCAGATTCTCGGTCAAATCGCGCATCAGTCCGACTCCGTCGGTATTGTCGCCAAATAACTTGCCGTCGTTGCCAATGACCAGTGTGTTGACTGCCCTCGCACGGTTCGCGCGCTCGCTTTTTTCGTTAGCGATGTGCCAAGCCAGTTCCTTCAGCGGCACTGTACAACTCAAACCTCTTCCGCCGCCGTCGGCAAAATTCTTAAGTTCCTCCTTAAAAATATCGGCTGGCACGTCCCGCGCCGTGTATTCAATTCGCTGCCCGGTCTGTTGCGCAAACAGGGTATGGATGCGTGGCGATTTGCTATGACTTATGGGATGGCCGAACACGGCGTATTGATCGCTTGGCATATTCTATGAGCCTTTGTTTTTTTCGCGGTAAACCGTAATGGCGATGATTAAAACAGCTAAGGCGAAGAGCCAAGGCATGAAGCTTTCCAACAAATTGGCCGCCACTGCGGCGGTTGCCAGATAAATTCCGGTAAGGCTGAATCGCCAACCGATACGGATTCCATCAAGATACGTGGTCAATGCAAGAATCAACAGAACCATCAGTCCGGTGGCTTCCTGCGACATATGACCCGCTTGGACGAAGCTAAACAAGCACAATACGGCAACGAGTGAACCTAACCAATGCAAGGATTGTGTCTTGAACAACTCTTTTACCTCGTTGCCCTCTCCGTTTGGGTCATAATGCCTTCTAGCATTGTACCAACCGGCAATCATGGCGGCGAAGCCGAACACAAAAATCATAGTCATCCAATACATGAAGGCATCTTGGGGCGAAAAATCGGTGACCGCGATTCCCACCAAGCAGAATACCACCATGATAATCAGGATCAATTCCTCGACTGGCGCGGCAGATTTTTTTGTTACAGGTTTAGGCTTTGACATACTGCGTAATAGTTACTTGACAAATTTTAGTTATTTTGGGTTGCTTCATGCCAAGCATACCCAACAATCTTCAAAAAAACCAACGCACTTTCGGAGAGCCTTGGCTGGGGGGTCATTCCTGCAACCAACGAGCTGCCTGCAGCGCGTAGTAGGTTAGTATTCCATCCGCGCCAGCACGCTTGAAGGCCAACAGGGTCTCCAACACGGTTTTTTTTTCGTCAAGCCAGCCGTTTTGCGCTGCCGCCTTCAGCATCGAGTACTCGCCACTGACTTGGTAGACGAAAGTGGGGGCGGCAAAACTGTCCTTCACCCGGCGGACTATATCGAGATAGGGCAGGCCGGGTTTGACCATCACCATATCGGCACCCTCTGCGATATCCAGTCCGACTTCCCGCAACGCCTCATCTGAGTTGGCAGGATCCATCTGGTAGCTAAATTTGTTTCCCCCGCCAAGGTTGGCAGCCGAACCGACGGCATCGCGGAAAGGACCATAAAAATTCGATGCATACTTTGCCGAATAGGCAAGTATGCGGGTATTGACAAATCCTTCAGCCTCCAGCGCCCTACGGATAGCACCCACGCGACCGTCCATCATATCAGAAGGGGCAACAATATCGGCACCCGCCTTGGCATGCGACAGAGCCTGCTTGACCAAAACCGCCACGGTTTCGTCATTAACCACATAGCCGCTGACATCGGTCAAACCATCCTGGCCATCGGAAGTGAACGGGTCCAAGGCCACGTCGGTTATCACCCCTAAGCCGGGCAATGCCTGCTTCAAGGATCGTGTGGCTCGTTGGGCAAGCCCCTCAGGATTGTAGGCCTCCCTCGCATCGTCGCTTTTCTTTGCGGACGGTGTGACCGGAAACAATGCGATGGCGGGAATTCCTAGCCGAACGGCTTCGCGAGCCTCCTCCAGCAAAAGGTCGATGCTCATCCTCGCCACACCCGGCATGGAAGCCACTGCCTCGCGCCGATTTTCCCCTTCCACCACAAAAACTGGGTAGATCAAGTCATCAACGGTCAGCAAGTGTTGGCGCATCAGCCTTCGGCTGAAATCGTCGGTGCGCATGCGTCGAGGGCGAATATTTGGGTGGAAAGCAGAATTCTGTGGTGAATTGTCCATGTCATGTTCAGCGGGAAATTGTTTTGGATCAGTGCGCATATCTGGTAGTTTATTCGTGAATGACGAGTTATGATAAAGCCATTTAAGCCTCACTCAGGAGTGACATAGATGAAAATGATTGGCAAATCATCGCGGCTGGCTAGTCTGGCTGTTTTTTTGATTATGGCTCTATGCTTGGCCTCAATGGGAATCCAAGCCGAGGAACAGGAAGCCTTGCTTCCACCTCAAATCGTCATTAAGCATACCTCAGAAGAGTTACAGAAGAACCTGCAAAAGCCTGAATATAAGAAAGATTTCATCAAGGCCACGCGCTTGGTGGACGGAATACTCGAAACTCATGTGGATTTCGACAGGGTTTCCATTCTCATCTTAGGTAAATACTGGAAAACTGCCAACCCCGAGCAACAGGCACGTTTCAAGCAGGAGTTCCGCACACTATTGGTGCGTACTTATACCACAGCGTTCACCGAATACGCCAACTGGAACATTCGTTTCCTCCCGCTAGCGTTGACAGAAGGTGAAAACAAGGCATTGGTACGCACCGAGATTTTACAATCTGGCGAAAAGCCCGTCGAGGTTAACTACCGCATGGTCAACCTCAACAATAATTGGAAAGTCTTCGATGTTTTAATTGAGGGCATCAGCCTGGTTCAGAACTACCGTACCAGTTTCACTAACGAGGTGGCCCGCACAGGCTCCCTAGACCAACTGATTAACGAGCTTACCCGGCGCAATAGCTCCGCCCTCAAGGAACCCGTGAACAACAACCAGACAAAGGGCTAGTCACCCAACCAATCCTTAGGTTTGAGAAAACCCTTGTATAAATAATCCTCTGGGCTACCTTCCGCTGGTTTCCAATTATACCGCCAATGGGCCACTGGGGGCAGCGACATCAAGATTGACTCCGTCCTGCCCCCAGACTGGAGCCCAAAAAGTGTGCCACGGTCATAAATCAAGTTAAATTCAACGTAACGCCCCCGGCGATATCGCTGGAAATCCTGCTCCCTTTTGCCGTAGGGTGTGTCTTTTCGCAGTTGCATAATCGGCAGGTAAGCCGGAATGTAATGATCACCGACACTCCGCATAAACGCGAAGCAACGCTCGAAGCCCCACTCATTCAAGTCGTCAAAGAACAATCCGCCCACACCTCGGGTTTCATTGCGATGTTTAAGAAAAAAATATTCGTCGCACCATTTTTTACAACGCGGGTAGATATCTTCGCCAAAAGGCTCGCAGGCGGCCCTAGAAGCCTTATGCCAAGCGATGACATCCTCCATATAGGGGTAGTAAGGGGTCAAGTCAATTCCGCCCCCAAACCACCATACGGGGGCAGCATCTTGCTTCTCGGCAATGAAGAAACGTACATTGGCATGTGAGGTAGGCACATGAGGATTACGCGGATGGATGACCAAGGAAAGGCCAACCGCATGGAAACTCCTGCCGGCCAACTCCGGTCGATGGGCAGTGGCCGACGGCGGCAGGCTAGTGCCGCTGACGCGGGAATAATTAACGCCACCTTGCTCAATCACAATACCCTCGGACAGAACGCGCGATCTGCCACCACCCTTGCCGCCCTCGTAGCTCCAGGCATCTTCAATGAACCGGGCAACCGGCTCCACCTGCTCCAACGCGGAGCAGACGCTGTCCTGGAGTCCAATCAAATACTGTTCCACTTGCTCTAAGTCGGGCGCGCCTGTCATCTGGAGTTGCTCATTTGGAAAATGTCCCTGATTCTAACACATGCCAAAATATACTTTACCGGAATCCATCGCCATTGAAAACCATGCATTGCCTCATGTCAAAATACGCATCCCTGCTCGATTCACAAGGCCAGCCAGCCTTGCGTCCTCTGCTGGATTCGCTTCCCGGCAAATTGGGCCGCGCTTTTGACAGGTCAACTCACGGTGATCTTGACCGCTGGCAAAAAGTGTTGGACGAACTCCCTGTGTTGGAAGCTTCAAACATTGAACTAGATGCCGACACTCCGAGCATCGGCTTACCTGGCGATTGCATCGCATCCACACGCGAAGCCATTGAAAACTTATTGAAAAAACTCCACCCTTGGCGCAAGGGTCCTTACTCGGTTCATGGCATCCATATCGACAGTGAGTGGCGGTCCGATTTCAAATGGCAGAGGTTGATCGGGCATCTAGAGCCATTGCAATTTAGGACGGTGCTAGATGTCGGCTGCGGCAACGGCTACCACTGCTGGCGCATGGCTGGAGCCGGGGCGAGGCTAGCAATTGGTATCGACCCAACACTGATTAACGTCATACAGTTTCACGCGATCAAGCATTTCGCCGGGGATTATCCCGTCCATGTCCTGCCGATTGGCATTGAGGATATGCCGAAAAAAATGGCTGCCTTCGATACAGTTTTTTCCATGGGAGTGCTTTACCATCGGAAATCCCCCTTAGACCACTTGCTAGAACTGCGCGAACTTTTGCGCCCGGACGGACAACTGGTGCTTGAAACATTGGTGATTGAGGGGGGGGGCGGACGGGTTTTAGTACCAGAAGATCGTTACGCTAGGATGCGAAATGTGTGGTTCATTCCCAGTTGCGTCACTCTTGAAGGTTGGTTGAAGCGATGCGGTTACCGGGATATTCGTTTGATTGACCTAACACAAACTACGCCCAAAGAGCAACGCACAACGGAGTGGATGCAATTCCAATCGTTGCTGGATAGCTTGGATCCAGACATGCCAGAGTTGACTGTCGAAGGGCTTCCATCCCCTAGGCGGGCGATTTTTCTTGCTCAAAATCCATAAATCGATGCTTGCAAGCGTTGCCGCCACATTCCAAGCGCGAGCGGGATGGCACTTGGAAAGCATTTTCACAAAGACTTTAATATTTATATTTATCAGATGGTTATAACTCATATTTCGATAAATGAAAGCACTCAAAAACTTGAACCCTTGCAATTTACGAAAATCTTCTTTATAAAAACACCTGTGCTTAACGCACTACCTAGAAAAGAAGCATGTTTCCAATGTTCAAAATTTGAGGAGGATTTTTATGAAAAAGCTCGTACTTTGTGTAATCAGCGTTGCTCTGTTGTCAATCGGCATGATGGGTTGTGGCAACTCACCGGACGGCGACAAGCAGAAGCTTTCCGCTCCGATTATCACCCCGAACCTGTAAGATCGGGTAGCCCCTGGACGCTGAAACTCTGCACATCGCCGAACATGGCGGAATAATTACAAGGCAAGTGTCTTGGGGCTGTTTTTTTTTGCCCAGACTCCAAAAGTCTGGGCGTTTTTTTTGGGCGGGAATGATTCCTTCCTGTTTCACAGCAAAGGCTTTGCGCAACCCAGCGCCGGGTTTTTTTTCGGGCGACAAGGGCGTAATCAACTGTTTGCTTGACATCTGGTGGTTACGCGGTAAGAATAGGCAACGTGATAGCAGACAGATGTCATCTGTAACTCTATTAAAAAGCCTCTTAAATCAAATTACTCTAAGGTAGGTCAAGAAATGGGAGCCATTCTCGATTTAGTTGAAAAAATGAGATCCCCCACGGGAATCATCGTCACCATCCTGATTATCACAGTTGGGGTATTCTTTATCCGCTGGGTTTTCCAGGACGACAATAAAGAAGAAAAATAAACTTGAGCGATGTGGCAAGCGTGGATATACGCCTTAGGCTATTCAACCCATGCTTGCCACAACCCCTTTGCAGGGAGAGTCTCCTGTAGAAACGCACAAGCGGAAACCTTTCCCCCCCCGCCTTCAACCATTGACATTTTTCGATATAAAGTTCATCACAGGCATGGTTTATCACCCCGCTCAATGATGACACCCACATCGCTGGCATCTTGAATAGCCCCTTTCTTGTTAAGGGTTAGCCTTACCCAAGGTACACTGAACTCAGAGCGGATAATTTCACAAATTCGTTCCGCTAACGTTTCCACAAGGAAAAAATTGCTCTGCTCGACGAACGAGACGATGCGCTGGGAGACAGCAGAATAGTCAAGGGCATCGACTATGGCATCGGATGCAGCGGCTTTGCGGTTGTCGGTCGCCATTTCCAAATCCAAAACGACAATACGACGGTTGACCCGTTCCCAGTCGAAGATTCCAACAATAGTCTCGATATTCAGTCCGCGCAGAAATATAATATCCATCATCAATCCCGGTTGCTTGTTATAATTGCACTAGTGTAATCACAAATGAAGCAAACCGCACACCCTTAACTGATGAGAGTACGTTCATGTGGCATTGGCTATTGATACCTTTCGCCTATCTTCTTGGTTCCCTTTCCAGTGCTGTGATTACATCTCGGTTAATGGGTTTGCCCGACCCCCGCGAGGAAGGCTCAAAAAACCCAGGGGCCACCAACGTTTTGCGTCTGGGAGGCAAAAAGGCAGCGATTATCACTCTTTTGGGTGACTTGTTGAAAGGCGTGGTTCCATTGATGGTTGCCAAGGCGCTAACTGCGCCTAATGAAGTGCTGGCTGCTGTCGGTTTGGCCGCTTTCCTAGGCCACCTCTACCCGGTGTTCTTCGGCTTTAAGGGGGGCAAGGGTGCAGCCACGGCATTAGGCGTATTGGCAGGCTATTCCTGGCTCGTTGGGCTCGCCGCGCTGCTAACTTGGCTGTCCGTCGCGTTTGTCTCCAGAATCTCCTCTCTCGCGGCTTTGACCGCTGCTGCGCTTGCCCCTGTCTATGTCTGGTTCCTATTGCACTCGCCTGTGTTGACCGTCGCCACCGTGCTAATGTGTAGCCTGCTGTTCTGGCGGCATAAAACCAACATCCAACGCATTCTAAGCGGCGAGGAAAGCAAGATTGGGCGGTAAAAAACCTGTTTTTATTTATTTTCTGGACACAGGAACGTTAGCTTCTGGATAGGGCGAACTGCTTTGTTTGGCCAAAACCCGACAGCCAAACAGTGTGGATGTGCGGCAGATATCCTTACCTAAGCAGTCGTTGAATAACGGTAGGTAGTCTCTGAATCCTCATCAAGAAAAGTTGCGACATCCCCTGTGATGTGATATTCCTATCCAAATGAGATATGTCTTGGATACCGATGTCATCGTTGCCGCCATGCGTAGCCCCTCGGGGGCTTCGGCGGCATTGCTGCTGGCTGCGTTGGATCGGCGTTTTACCCTTGTGGCAAACGTTCCCCTGATCGTCGAATACGAAGCCTCCTGTAGCCGGGAGGAGCATTGTCTAGCGGCGGGTTTGAGTACAGTCGAAGTCCAGCAATTTCTTGACGGCCTAGCGGCTCTGGCCGAACCCGTCGAAACCCATTTCCTGTGGCGTCCACGTTTGCGCGATCCGGCGGATGAAATGGTTTTGGAAGCAGCGGTCAACGGCCAGGCCAACGCCATTGTCACCTTCAACCAACGCGACTATGGCTCTACGCCAAAAGATTTCGGCATTGAAGTTTTGCTACCGTGTGACGCACTGAAGAGGTTATTGTAATGAGCAACACCAGCACCTATCCCTTACGTTTGCCGACTTCGGTCAAGTCTGCCGCCGAGAAGCTTGCCAAGGAAGAAGGCATCAGCCTAAACCAGTTCGTCGCAACCGCCGTTGCTGAAAAGCTGTCAGCGATGAGTACGGCTGCGTTTTTCGCTGAAAGGAGCGAACGTGCCGACTTCGAGGCGTTCCGCGCCATCTTAACCCGGCAGGGAGGCGAGCCGCCGGGGGATGGGGATGAAATTGTTGCTTCCTAACGGATATTACGCAGGGTGCCAAATGTAGCATGAATAAGCCCGCCCCAGCGGGCATTTCCAGCGAAGTCGCTACGCTTTCAACACAGGAATCTAACTGATGAACCAAGATACACGCCGATTGGAAGCCATTCCCCTAGACTGGAATGCGCTCAGTGAGCAGCAGCACAATGCGGTGGAAGCCGCGTCGGGATGGCTGGTCGATGCCTTAGGCTCAATTCCTCAACTCAAAGACCGCCCTGAGGAATCCCGACAGTCCGGGCCAGTGCTGGATCGCAACCGCCGTAGTCAGCTTGGTTTTATCGACGGTGATCGGGGCATGGGGAAAAGTTCGGTGTTGCTCACGCTGCAAGCGCTGACCACTGAAGATGATTTCTTCGTAGAGGATAACGCTAAAAACCGCGCCGACAAGGCCAACAAAATTCTTATAGTGGACCCCAATTTTCGGACAATCATTTAAGATGGTGACCTTCTGGAAAACGGGGGTTGTTGTGAGCGAGAAGAAGCGTAAGGTTTTCAGTGGCGAGTTCAAGGCGAAGGTCGCTTTTGAGGCGATCAGGAGCATCAAGACGGTCAACGAAATTGCCCAGGAGTTCGATGTGCATCCGACGCAAGTTGGGCAGTGGAAGAGAGAACTGCAAGAGCAGGCGGCTGGCCTATTCGAGGTCAAGCGCGGTGTCAGTGCCGCTGACCCGTCCACCAGCCCGGAGCGGCTGTATTCCGAGATTGGGCGGCTGAAGATGGAGTTGGACTGGTTGAAAAAAAAGTCAGGGATCAGCCCCTAGGCGGCCGCAAGGGCTGGATTGATGCGGACGGGCCGTTGCCGCTGGCCCGCCAATGCGAACTGGCAGGGATTGCCCGTTCCACGGTCTACGCGCCGCGCCGGGCGGCGGAACCGGACCCAGAGGAGTTGGCCCTGCTGGCCCTGATTGACGAGGAGTACACCCGGCATCCGTTCTACGGCAGCCGCAAGATGGTGGTCTACCTGCGTAGCCTGGGGCATTGGGTCAACCGCAAGCGGGTGCAGAGGCTAATGGGGGTGCTGGGTTTGGCGGGCATGGCACCGGGGCCGAATACCAGCCGTCCGCACCCCCAGCACAAAGTCTATCCCTACCTGCTGCGAGGGATGGACGTTGATCGCCCGAACCATGTTTGGAGCACCGACATCACCTATATCCGGCTGGCGCGGGGGTTTGTGTACTTGGTGGCAGGATCGACTGGTACTCTCGCAAAGTGCTGGCTTGGCGGGTCTCGAACACGCTGGACAGCGGATTCTGCGTGGATTGCTTGGAGCAGGCTTTGCGGACCCACGGATACCCTGAAATCTTCAACAGCGACCAGGGTTGCCAGTTCACCTCGGAAGCGTTCACCGGGGTGCTCAAGGGGCATGGCATTGCCATCAGCATGGACGGGCGCGGGCGGGCATTGGACAACATCTTCGTGGAGCGTCTCTGGCGTAACGTCAAATATGAGGACGTGTACCTGAAAGGCTATGCAGGCGTACCCGAGTTGCTGCTGGGCTTGGGGAAGTACTTTGTGTTCTACAACACGGAAAGATTCCACCAGTCCTTGGACTACTTGACACCAGACGAGGTTTACCGGACAGCCAGTGGCGGGGGAGCCAAGATCGTAGACAAATTCAGCGAGAAGGAAACCCCTCGCATGGAAATAGAAGTCGAATCGGGGCAGCGCCGTTCCGCTGCAAGTGATACGGTTACCATCTTAAATTAGGCAGTAAACTGTCTTGACATAAGGGTCCACTGTAGTGGCGACGGAGAAGCTGAATAGTCAGATTCCGAACTTGCCGATCCCCGAAATGAGCTTGGTTTTCCACTTTTCCCGATCACGCGGCCCGGATGCCGAAAAAGGGCGTCCCTCGGCATGGTCGCGGGGAGGCCACGACGATCCAGAAGCCAGAAAATGCAACCCATCGGGGTATCGTTTCTCCGGCTATTACCGGGAACAGCGCACCGGGGCCATGACCCTCGCCAATTTGCTGATTGCCTATCCACGCATGTTGGAACGTGTGCGCGGCATTGACCTTTGCACAGACGAACTGGCCGTGCCGCTTTGGGTGATGTTGCCTTTAGTACGGCATGTCATGCAGGCGGCGGACCGAGCGACAGACTATCTTCAGCGCCGAGGATACCCAACTCAGCGCCCATTGCGCGTGACCGTCCACGCGGGCGAAGATTTCGTGCATTTGTTGGGCGGCATCCGGCGTATCGATGAAGGCATTGAGCTTTTGGAACTCGGCGAGGGTTCACGCATCGGCCATGCCGTCGCGCTAGGCGTCGATGTCCGCGAATGGGCAGCGCGGGCCGGTCGTCTTGTGCTTCCGAAGGGCGAGCGATTGCTTGATCTGTTATGGGCATGGAGGGTGGCTAGGCTTGTGCCCGATGAATTGCGGTCGTGGTTGCCTTGGATTGAGCAGGAACTGTCGCGGCTCAGTGCCAAGCTATTCGGCGGCTCGTACCCAGTGGAAACACTGAACCAATGGTGGGAATGCCTGCATACGACAGAAGGATTGCAGGCTGCGGGTTTTCCCGACGGACCGCGCCCTCGGATTCGGGATGGCAACGCCGATTCGGACTACAATAGTCGCTTGATACAAGATTGGGTTTATCGCTGGCTCACCGATTCTGCATTGTTCCGGCGTGCGCAAGAATTAGAATCCATAAATGTAGAGAGGGAGATACCACTAGTCACCGCACTCCAAGCCCATGTCCGCAAAGTGGTAGGTTCTCGCGGAATCGCCGTTGAAATCAATCCCAGTTCAAATCTTCTGATTGGGAATCTCGGCGATCTCACTTCGCATCCATTATGGCGATTGTGTCCGCCTGCTGGGATGGTTAGCGACGCGCCGGGGGTTCGGGTCTGCATCGGTTCAGACGACCCCATCACGTTTGCCACTAGCCTCCCGGAAGAATACCAGCTTCTAGCCGATGCTTTGACGGAAGCAGGCATTGCCGGGCCGGATGTGGATGCTTGGTTGGAAGCCGCACGGCAATGCGGCCTCACCACTAAATTCACCGTGCCACGATTAGCTGGGCAACTTGATAAACCGATGAGTTTTGACAGGTTTCCTCTGCGGATATGAGCGCAATAGCAATCAGGCCCGAATTATGGATTTGATTGGTGTCCCCTATGTGATGCCTACCAGCCATAGAGCAAATTAGGCTTTGGGTCGCTTACGGACAGATGCTGCCATTTCGTCAGTTGCCTAAGCCGGTCAGGATTTGTCATCACGTTGGCAAGGCTTTGTGCGGCGGCCCTTGCTTGCAGGTACAAAACGTCCGGGCCGGGATTGACATCCAGCCCCGTTTCATTATTTGCGATGCAGTTGTTACCTAATTCGCTCCATCAAATAACAAAGGCAATCTTGCCGGATGACGCGTTCATCCATGGATAGCATGCAGGGCATGATTTTCTGTGCCAAGACTAGCCTGTTGCGAAGCGGGCCGGGGTATGGAAATTGGCGCGACGGGATTTGCAATCCCGTCGCTTACGTTTTTTGTAAATCAACCATGTCCGCCCAAACACAAAACCTTGCGAACGGGATTGCAAATCCCGTCCGGCTCCAAGGTTGGAACCGTTTTGTTGGGTTCCTACGCCATGGTACCGTCTGGCGGAATCCATCCCTAGCCCAGATGGGCAAACAGAATGCCGCCTCCACGCCCTACGCCATTCAATTTTGGAGTTAGTTTAATGCCAACTATCCGCATGTTTTACGGAATCATCGTCTCGATGTTTTTCGAGATTGGCGAAAAACATAACCCACCACACGTCCATGTCCGTTATCAAGGGATGAAAGCCTCTATTGCGATAGACGATGGTGCTTTGCTCGCCGGGGAAACCCCCGTCCGGCAGCTTCGCATGTTGCAGGTGTGGATTGACCTGCACAAGGATGAATTGCTTACTGCGATGTTTTGAACGGCTAATTTCCGCTTCACCCTAGAGAGAAAAATGAATACCCGTCCGCCCACCCAAGAAACCATACTCCCACCCGTCCGTTTGGATATTCCACAAGATATCCTCGACTCCGCCCGCCTAAATGTGGACGACATGAAGCTGGAACTCGCCGTCGCGCTTTACGCCCAGCGGCGCTTAAGTGTGGGCAAAGCGCGTGAGCTTGCCGAGTTGTCGTTGTGGGAGTTTCGCCAGATACTCGCCTCACGCAAGATTGCCCCGCATTACGATACTGAAGACTTGGACGAGGATTTGGAAACCCTGCGGGCATTGGGTGAAGACTTGTGAGTTTAGTGGTCAGCGACACCTCGCCCTTAACCAATTTGGCCGCCATAGGCCAGTTTGTGTTGCTGAGACAACTTTATGGTTCGCTGCACATCGCGGAAGCGGTTTGGGCTGAACTGAACGCGGCGGGCCAGCATTGGCCAGGACGAAATGAAGTCGCCGATGCGCAGTGGATTCAACGCCAAATACCGAAAAACCGTTTTTTAATCATGGCTCTATGCCAAGACCTTGACCTTGGTGAGGCGGAAAGTATTGCCTTGGCATTGGAACTTAAGGCCGATTTGATTTTGATGGATGAGCGCGACGGCAGGCATAGAGCCATACAGCTTGGGCTAAAGCCAGTTGGAGTTGTGGGTGTCTTGTTTACAGCCAAGGCGCGAGGCCATGTGACCAAAGTCAGGCCATTGCTGGATGCCCTGCGGCAACAGGCAGGTTTTTACCTAGGCGATTCGCTATACAAGGAAGTGCTAAGACTCGCCCAAGAGTGAGCGGCAAATTCCTGAAACCAGCGGGTTGATGCCGCGAATCCCTCTCAAGACGCTCATTGTAGGTGTTTTATTATTATGAGAATCTTTAGTCCATCAACTGATCCAGCACATAATCCGCGTTGGACAGCGAATCAAATTCGGCTATGTATCCGTAGATTTCTTCAAGGTCGCGTTCCGCCCCCTCGGTGATTAGTAAGTCGTATTGCATCAGGTGCTGGTTTTCTTCGAACGTAGCCGCTCCAACACATTCGCAATCGGTTTTACCTTGCCTTCTTCAATTTCGCGGTTGCCGAGTGCTAAAATTTTTAGCAGGGCCAAGGTTTCTTGGGTTTCTTGGTAACTGGCGATATCTTGGATCACGGCCTTGGCTTCGCCATTTTGTGTAATCACCATGGGTTCGCGCCGTTCGGCAAGTTGCAGCAGGACATCAGCCGCATTGGCCTTCAAGTAGCTGACAAGATGCGAGTCGTTTCTGTCACCGAGCATCAATCGGCAGTTGTTACCCCATTCGCTCCATCAGGTAGCACAAGCAATCCTGCCGGATGATGCGTTCGTCCATGGACAGCATGCAGGGCATGATTGTCTGTGCAAAGACTAGCCGGTTGCCTTCAAGCCGGAAAAATTGGTCAGCGACATCCTGTCCATCATCGGTGCGGGCAAATAAGGGCAGAGTTTTGGCGGGATAGCGTGCGTGAACCTGCCCGAGAAGGGTTCCCGGCGCTAGTTCGGTAAAATTCAACTCGTCCAGTTGTTCGCGCAATAACAGATCGGCACCGGGGTCGGAATAACTGAAATGGACAGCCTCTTGCACCGTCACTTGGGCCAGGGCATGGAACAAGTCTATGTCGTTTGCCGGGGGTGGCTGACACGAAATATCGGTCAGGGTCAGGCAGTTCTCGATAAACTCAACGGCATGTTCCACGCCAAAAGAATCGCCCGCTTGACCGCATTCCAGCGTGACCGACGGGCAAACCTGCTTAAAAGCACCCGTCTGGGTGCCTTTCGGGTAGGGGCTGTAAATCACCAGATGGTCAAATAGTGCGGCCAAATTAAGCGACTGGCCGTCGAGCCGCTCCACGCAAGCGTAATGGGGATTGCGACCGGTGTTGTTATGCACATCAAGGCTGGCAAACACGCCGCGACCGGCCATCTCGTCATAAACTTCCTCCGCCCAAATGGTCTCCGGGCAACCATCCAATTCCGCCCCCGGCCAGATTCGGTTGAAATCAGGTTGGCCCTCCAAGCGGCGCAGCCCCTCACGAGCCGCCAAGACATTGCCAAAAAACAACGAAATTGCCCGCGGCCACGGCTTAACGGCATAGCGTTTTAACAATACTTGGATTGCAGCCAAACCGGTAGTTTCATTGCCATGCAACAGAACGGAGACAAACAAGGGTTCCGGTTGTTTTCCGGCAAGGTGTATTAAGGTAGGCTGGGGGAAAACCTTATGCAAATCAGTTGCTGAGATTTCAAGCAGGTCTTCGGGAACTTGCTCCAGCCGGATAATGGCATCGCCTAATTTCATTCTGTCACCATTTCTTTACGTTGCGTCGTTGCGCCGTTGCGTGAGAAAAAAAATCTTCGCCCATTGAATGACATACCGGATTGCGAGAAGGGCAAAAGAAGGTCTCACGCAACGGCGCAACGACGCAACGTAAAAGCGCAAGTGATGGTTGATATGGCAATGGGCAGGTGACAGTGACGGACCTAACTAGTTTTTTCCGCTCGCCGTCGCTCCCTTTAACGACAAGGCCGCAAGAATTCCAAGCGGATTGCACCTTACCGCGTTGCGTAACATCAATTAAAATTAGAATCACAGCCCTCGTCTAGCCTGTTCTTCGGAAATTTCATACGTCCAGATAGTAAAGTTCTCCAGCACATGCTTGCCGAAGGTAGTCGTCAAGGCCACGTCCGCAGCGTCACGGCCTCTCGCCATTAAAATCCTGCCTACACGCGGCTTGTTGTTTCGCGCATCAAAGGTATGCCACTGGCCACCAAGGAAAACCTCAAACCAAGCACTGAAATCCATCGGGTTGGGATCGGGCGGCACTTGAATGTCCCCAAGATAACCGGTGGCGTAGCGGGCGGGTATTCCCATGCAACGGCAGAAGGCAATGGCTAGGTGAGTATAATCGCGGCACACCCCGCGGCGTTCGAGATAGGTTTGGTAGGCGGTCCGGTCAACGCGGGCAAACTGATAGCCAAAAGCGACATGGCTATGCACCCAATCGCAGATAGCCTGCACACGGCCCCACCCGGTCGGACCCTGGCCGAACAAATTCCAGGCAATGTCTGACAGCAGTTCAAGTTCGCAATAGCGGCTGCCTAGCAAAAAATGCAGGGTATCGGTGGGGAGTTCGTGCAGGCTGAATTGCCGTGCTTGGGGTGACTGCATGTCCGGCAGGCCACAATCTTCAATGATGGCATCGTTTCTGAGGCGCAAAACCCCTGCCCCGCAAACAGCCCTAGTGCAATGGTTCCCGTATAAATCAATAAAAGGCTCCAGCGAGATTGTCGGCTCGGAAACCAAATGTTCGTAAGTCCGCATGGCGGCAGACAAGCCGGGATGCGTGTGCAGCATCATAATCATTTCGGTGGGTGCCGAAAAGCGAAGGCTGATATCGTAACCGAACCGTATATGCATGGAGGGTCTCACAATCGGCCCAGCAGTTCGGCTTTTTTGCTCGCAAACTCGGCATCGGACAAAATACCTCTTTGTCGAAGTTCGGCAAGCCGTTCAATCTTGGCGAAGATGTCGCCTTCATCGGCATTCGATGATTGCTGCGTGGCATCGCTCAAGTAAGACGGCTGGACGTTGTCAGGTGGCGAAAAACCCGCAGGCCGCAACAGCGGCAAGTTAGCGACTGAAACCACGCCATATTGGCTGGTGAACGTCACTGATGCGTCATAACCTTGTTGCTGGCCTACACCGCCGATTTGATGGTCCAAGGTGTCATAAACCGAGACTTGCCCATTGTTATCAATCGCCAAGCGTCGCTGGTTTGGAAAAATGGCGTAGCGAATGTTATTTTGCGATCCAGAGGAAGAAGGCGACCCAAGATCGGAAGGCCACCACGAGTTGCCACCGCCATCCACAAACAGGCTAACCCCGCTATTCCCCCCTTGATTTTGCGTCTGGCTTTGAACCGGCGGCTCGAATAGCGGCTGGTTGGCGAGAAGCCCGGCCAGTTCGCAGCAAAGGTTGTCAACCTTGGCCTTTAAGGTGTTATTGAACATGTCGCCTACCATGGTCATGCCGCCTTGCATCCACTGCCCCGACCCGCCAAGTTCAGGGTGGCTGAATTGTGCCATGGTTCCCCCGCCGTTGTTTACAGCATGGAGCATTGTCATGACGGCATCAAAGCTGAGATAGTAGCGCCTGGCTATTTCTTCGATGATTTGCGAACCCTGAGGGGTAAGTTGCATTTTATATACTCGCTTTAAAGGAATTAAATAAGACTCTTAATGATCTTAACATGGCTGTGCAAGTCCTTATCGGTTAATTGTCTAATGCCTGTAAGTTACCATAAAAAAGGACGATGGCCTTTGACAGTCATACAATTAAGTCACAGTATGAAAATGGGTAATTTGGTGACGACACTAACTGCACCAATAGTTAGCTTATGCACCAAGATAACTCAAGATTTTCAATAATCCTAGCCCTTCCCCGTGGGAAAGGAATGTTGTTGAATTAAGCGATTCTCCGTCGCTCCGGCATGGGCAGCCTAAACCCAGGCTCCATGGACGGCGAGGCTCCGAGGCATCCCTGCAATCTGGATACCGGCGATCCCTGCCGGTATGACGGCTGTGTCATCAGCATTGAGCGCAATGTTCGCCTTGCCTAAACCTGCCCTTGCAAGGCAAGCCTTGCACTCCCGCAGCACTTTTGATCGCGCACACTTGCCGGATAAGCACTTGTCAGTGTGCGCCTATGTCGTTAGGCGTGGTTATTGCTAACCTTATAGGGTGTCCCCTAAGGTCTAAAGTCTGAGGCCTTAACGCGCAAAGGTGGGCAAAGCCCTTTTAAATGGCGAACGACATTCGGAACAACCTGTCATGCAACATAGAACCCAAAAAAATCTAGACCGCGACCGTTTGGTGAATTCCGCGCACCGTTTTGCGAAAATATCACGCAACGACCCGGTTAAGCTTTTTTATTTACTTTACCTGCTGGATGTAAGTTTTTTTCGGTCGGTTGGGATTAGCTGCACAGGGGAAATCTATTACGCGATTGCGGACGGTCCCGCTCCAAGGTCGCTCCGTTCCCTTCTAGTCATGCGGGACTTGGATATTCACGCCGCCATAGGGGTGCTCACGTCGACCGACTCCATAGGCCCTTGGTTTTTTGATCCAAGGCTATATTGTCATACGAGTTTGCAAATAATACATGAGCTTGAAGCTAACTACCGTGATGCTACATCGCGTGATATCAATTTGGATGATGATAATGCATGGTGGAGAGTCTATAACAAAAGCAGGGGAGTTGGCGCCATCATCCCTTATGAGATGACTTTGGGATGCGCCCACTTTGGTTTAACTCCCGACAAAAAGATTGAAAATCCGAATTTTATGAAAAAGGCCGCTGTACCTGTGGTTCACACCTAAGGGCATAACAAAGGGCACTGATTTAAAAATCGGACGGATACAGGGAGGTGATCCGCCGAATGCTGGCGACCGACCCATAACATTCGGCGAAACCCGTCCATGGTTCCGCCCTTGCCTTTCGCTTTTTAAACATCCGGCGCAATACGCGGCAAGCCGCTATTGCGCCTTACGGCCTTACCTCTGCATGTAAGGGCTGTTCCAGCAACCTGAAACAGAGTAATCATCTTTGTTTAAGCGGTTGATCCATTTCCCAAGTTCGGTGGCTTGGGCCTCTAGGCAGTCGATTAAACTATAGAATGGGCCTTTTGTGTCATGCATGGGATGTAATCTGTCACCACCACTAGTACTTATAATTAAATCGAAATAGTAATTTGTTGCATATGCCTGCATTGGAATCAATGAGGCTATCGCTAACGCGGTAATAAACAAAAATTTATTCATGCTACTTCTCCTGTAAATGCGGCATGAGAGGAAGGCAATGCCGCGAGTGCCTAACGACCCCGTTCAGCCGCCCGCGCCCACGGCGGAACCAGAACACCCAACGGCAAGCGATGGGCGCGGGTCGGCTGGAACGGCGGGTTAGGCTGGTGGGCAGTGAGACTGTGCCGGATTTTCATGAATTTTGCTCTTTTTTTGCATTCGGCGCAATACACGGAGTACCGCTATTGCGCCTTACCGCCTTACCGCGTTGCGCGCCCCCCTTGAACGAAGCGTAAGGTTTCTGTGACCGAAAAAACCTACCGCTCCTCCACCAACCGCAAAGGCAGGTATGACGACGAGAACCAGAAACACAGCGAACGAATCCATGTCATCCTGACTCTTTGCAAATTGCTTTTCGTATACGTGTGAAAGACCGGAGGCGCAAAGGAATCCTATGAATGCGAAAAGGCATGCGCCAAGGATGACGCTAAGGTACTTGCTCATGGCACCGCCCAATACCAAATGGACTCGGCTTTCCGAAGGTCGGAATTGATTCCAATCGAGCCTATTCTTGCGTGAATTTGAAGCCAAGAAATCCAATGGGTAAGCCTAGAACCATTCCAGAGGTCAATGTGATCGCCTTGGTTGCCTGGCCCCCAGTAATCATGGAAGAAGATGATGCCGGTTTTACCGCTGATCTTTTCAAAAACTTCTTTCCCTCCGAACTTCTGAACCTTAAACGGAAGATGCGAGTATGGAGAGGCGAACCAGTTGGCAAGCTCCTGTGCCCGAATTGGGTACTTTGGTTTGTCCTTCTCCCACGACAGGGCACCCGTATAACCTGAGATGGTCATGCCCGACCGGAGCCATGCCGCCCCCATGTTGATTGCGCACTGGTTCTCGTAAACCTTCTTGTCAAGCACAGGGGTATCACCTTTGATGTTGGGGTGATTACTCCATAGGGTTTTAAATGCTGGCATCGTGAAATTCTCCTAGAGAGTGAAACCTAACGACCCCGTTCAGCCGCCCGCGCGGAAGGAGCCGGAATGAACACGCCAAACGTCCACGCGGGTCGGCTGGAACGGCGGGTTAGGCTGGTGGGCGGGGAGACAATGCCGGGGATTCACGGAATTTGCTCTTTTTATCCATTCGGCGCAATACGCGGAGTACTACTATTAAGCCTTACCGCGTTATTGCGTTCTATGGCCTTGGTTTTCTTTTGGGTGTTTTACAACAATCTCTGGAGGATTAAACAAAGCAATCAAAAGTGCGATAATCATAAGAAAGCACGCAATCCATATTGGCCCGTCTGTGGGCCAGTCTCTCTCAATGCGCCTTCTTGAATACCATGGAAGCTTCTTGATTTCTCTCACCTCATCTGCCCGTTTCTTCATATCTTCCATTTGGCGACGAAGAACTTGCTGTTCTTGGTAAAACTTTGTAAGTAATCTAGCACGAAATGGCTTCGGTGCCATCACCCAATCTTTCAGTTTTTCTGGTTCTAAGTCTACAAGCTTATCAATATCTTCTTGAGTTGAATCTTGAAGAGCAGATTCAAGTAAAGCCAAAAAGCTTGGATCACTAAATACTTGATGTTGAGTATACTTATGCTGAGTGTAAGCCCCAGCCGCAAAAAGAGCCGCATATTTGACAAATTCTGTTGCATTCATAGATGAATCATCGCTGTACTTTCCATTCGCCTAACGACCCCATTCAGCCGCCCGCGCGGAAGGAGCCGGGCTGAACACGCCAAACGTCGGCGCGGGTCGGCTGGAACGGCGGGTTAGGCGGGTGGGCAGAGAGACAATGCCGGGGTGTTCTGGCTATTATTGCTCTTTGCCCTTGGTTTTCATTCGGCGCACTAGGTGGCAGAGCCGCCATTGCGCCTTACGGCCTTATCTGCCATTGGTTCTTGTTATCCCTTGTTGCGCTCAACCGCCCGCCTCTTATGGCATCGAGGATGGTTGATTTTTGTTTCCCGGTCGCTTTTGCGGCCTGTCCGAGGGTGTACGGCAAGGGTTCGGCATCGTTCGGTTTGTGTGTTGTGCCACCTGTTCGCACCTTTTTTATGTTCGGTGCAATGCGCGGATGGGGTCGTTATTGCTCCCTACGGTTCTTATCCCCATATACTTAAAGTTAGTGCTATAAGAACCAATAGTATTCCTCCTACAATTCGATCTGGATGATGACTATAAACTCCAGTAAAAATGGCAAAAAGCCCTGTATAAAATGCCCCTTTTGAAAAATACATACCAAAAAATCCAAGCTTTCTGGTGGAATTCAAGTCAGTTGTATTTTTTGGTTTATAATTTTTTATTGCTTCAATTTTGTCAGCTTTAGCTTGTGCTTTAGCTTGAAATTTTAAGTTTTTAAAAAATTCGCGCAAGGGTTTCCAAGATACATCATCAGTATTACCTTGTTGACAATATAGAGTATCATCATTAATTTTATGTGCTTTGTACTGATAATAAATATCAGAAGATAAGAATGGGCCAGTTATTTCATTGCCTTTTTTTAGTAAATATAATTTTTTTAAGTAATGCTCAGGTTGGCTTGTTATCGGAACGTCTTTTGGCTTAAGGTCAATCAACTTGCCTGATGGATCTAGGCTTTTATTTGGACTTAATTTTTGCGAATTAAGAAATACAGAAAGAATTATATTTGAAGGATTGAAAATATTAGCTTTTAATTTAATACTTAAAGTGTTACCATCTGAAAGGATAACTTCTTGACCATTCATTAAGTCTATATGATTTGGAAATTTGGCGATTATTTCTTCATTTAACATGATAACCATGTCTCTACCCTCGCCTTCCCATGAAATAACCAAGTTAGCCGGTTCACTAAGAGCAAGTGAAAAGTATTCTTCATGCTTCATAAAAATACCAAAATGTCGTATAAATTTATATGTTGATCAAGCAATATCAATTCATCCATTTATCGAAGAGTCTAACGCTAGAGTTCAGCGGGCCGCGCAGGACAAAGCCGATGAGTAGGCCAAGGCTTCACGCGGCTCCGCTGGAACGCAGGGTTGGGCGGTTGGCTAGAACAAGGAGACGGCTCTTGGTTTTTGCTCTTGCTTTTCGCTCCTGAACATCCGGCGCAATACGCGAGTACGCTATTGCGCCCTACCGCGCTGGATCGAGAGCCATTGTTTTTAATGTAAGTAAACGTAGTGCGTTGTCAATATCCGGTGATGATGGCTGCTCCCCCAACCAAACGGATACTGATTGAGGATCTTGATCTATCCATACAGATACAAGATATTCAAATTCTCCAGAACGAAGCGAGTCCGATAAAGAATTCTTGGCCAACTGAATGGCTGCAATTGGATCTAAATTCACCAACTGGCTAGCGACTGTGACTATTGAAGTATCTCGAAGGTTAGAATCTTCTTGTTGAAGTGCCCATGCCTGCGCGGATTGAACATCTGAGGCAGCCCATTCTGCCAGAAGCGCATTTCTTAATTGTTCACTCATCGCATCATTTGTTGCGTACATGTCTAAATTATCGAGAACAGATAAACGATTTAACTTTGGTTGGTCCCCAGATACTGCTGTGCAAAGAGCAGAGATAAGTAATCCATCGTCGTGATTATTGCGTAAAATGTCGAGAACTGCAGGCAACTGTTCTGTAGATACAGTTGATACAATTTGCCGAACTGTTGCAATGCGTTCAAATGGATAAGCCATCTTGAAACGCAATGCATCTTGGGTGCCAGAGAAAAGCCACGTCAATGAACCATATGGATCAGACTTTGCCCAATCTAAGAGCATCTGTTGAGTCTTAGAAAAAAAATTGACAGCTACAAATGGCGGTTTGACTTTTGTCTCAATTTGTTGTTCTTCTGGTGTCAGTGAATATGATGTTATCTGTACATGACTTGTAGGTACAACAATATCAGGTACGGAAATATTTTCATTTGCAGATATTGCCGCGTTTCCTTTTGATCGATCCTCCATGTTACAACTCACTTTGTTATCATAAATATTATCATCTATTCGTTCTTTGTCTGATAATGATGTGCGCTGAAAACTATACATAATAAATGCGCCAAGGAAAAATGCGCTAATATGCGTTCCTATCACAATAAGACGATTGGTGTTCATAGAGCGCAGTCCTCAAAGTAAATTTACTCTCCCCCACAGTGGAAACAATCTAAAAATATCTTTTTGTTAACCTATGCGTTGATTATAGGATGCGTAGAAAATTATTCAGGTATAGTCCCAATATTTTCAATGCACCTTATAATCGACGCGTAGACCAATAATGAAGAATATTATTATGTTATCTCCAATAGCCCGTTGCCGCATAACTGCTACCAGCAAGAGAACCTATATTTGTTGTCACAACTGTTGTCACAACACCAGATTTTACTGAAGATTTTACTGAAAAAGTTTTAGAGGAAGAGCCCACTGCCTCCCCCCAATTGTAGTTCATTTCACCTACAGTAAATGTCCAAGTTGTTGTTGTCCCGTTAACTGTTTTTATTGGTTCGCTTGTAATGATGGCAACATGCTTAGTTCCATAGACTAACGCATCGTGGATCTGAGGAACATAAGTCGCTCCAATAGTCGCTGTCGTGGAATAGGCTGACGGTGGAATTAATATTGATGCAGCCAAACGTTGGTCTGCTACGTACCATACGCATTGTCCGTATCCACGTGTTGAAATCGTACCAACAAAACCAAGAACAGAAAGCTTTGCAGCTCCTGTACCACTGAATGTTGTGGCATTTGGCTGTGTTGAAACAGCAACTGCCCCTCCAGCAGAATTAGTAAATGTGTATAAGCTTTTTGCTGAAAATGTTATCGATGTATTACTCCAACTTGTTATTGTAACGGTTACTCCAATTATAGGAGTGCCAACATTACTCAATAAACTCACAGTCCCACTCTTTGTGCCAAAGTTTGATCCTTTTATTGTGAATGTTGCATTGCTATTCTGGCTTTCCAATGCAAGATAGTTCAGATATTTATTTGTATAGGTGGTAGGTTTATTTGTTACAGTGGGCTGTCCTGTCCATAAACCGTTCACCACACTATCACCAGCATTCCATCCACTGATAGACGTTATCGTTACTTGTGCCTGGGTTGTCGGTGTCTGGAAATACAATACGGTGGTATAGCTAGAACATCCTGCGCTGTTGCAGGCGTTGACGTTCCATCTGTACTGCTTTCCGACAGACAAGCTGGCCGTGTAAGACGTAGTTGTGGTGGTTGTGCTCACCACTAAAGCGTTAGCAGCAATATCCCTTACGCTGACCCCATACGAGGTAGCACCAACAGACGCACTCCAGATCAAGGTCACCGTTGAACTGCTTGTCGTAGGGCCAGGACTAATGGTACTACCTGGAGTTGGATTTGTGGGTATGGTCGGCGCAGCGATTGCCGTACCACATGCAAGCGTTAATAAAACAAGCAGCCAGTTAAAAATCTTCCCAGATTTAGTATTGTTCATCTCAAGTTCCCCTATAGTAAAAAATAGATATGTAACATCGTGAATATTCTGGAATAGTCTGCGGCAGGTACCAATTTTCAAGGCAATATTGCTTAATAATTTGTACAGATTGGACCTAACATTAACGTTAGTTATTATTTAATTTCGATGAGACCGAAACACCAACAACGATTTCGGTGCCCAACGCCCGAATTGAGGGGCGCGGGCGGTCAGACTCACAGAAAACAGGCTAAAGCATAACCCCGCGTCCCCTCGAATGCCGGGTTAGGCTCTTGGCTCTTGACCTTGCTTTTGATCTTGGCTTTTGCTTTTGATCTTATTACCATTCGGCGCAATACGCGGCGTACCGCTATTGCGCCCTGGCTACCCGGCTTGTTCACAAGAGCTTATTAAAATCGATTTCATACCCAGCATCTTTCATTTCTTTTGCAATATCGAGTTGCCAATCTTTATCGCTGATATATACCATGCCACTGATATCGTTGGGCAATTCTATACTTCCCGCCACCAAAGGAACTACATTTGCTCTACTTAGCTTTCCGATAAGATAGCCATGCTCAAAAATTACATTTTGTCTTGCTCTGGCCTTAAGCTCGCCTTTTTCAGCGTCAGGCTTGACATTACCTAGATCATCTGGTGTATATAGAACAATAGCAAAACCTACATTTGAGTATTTTTCAATTTTTTCTATGATCGTTCTGCCGCGACTCGCCTGCTCATGCAAGATGATTGCTTTGAAGCCAAGCTTTTCAACGAATCGGGCTGTGCGCTCTTTCGCTTCACCATCATGCCCATGAACTATAAATACTTTGGTTAAATCTTTTTCCCCACTAACTGGTGGAGCTATAGATGCCTGCTCCACTTCATCTTCTGGGAAATCATATTCATCGCTTTCGACATCCAGTTTTAGAGAGTCGATATAAGCAAGCATGGTCTCACCATCTTCCCGCCAGAATCTTTGTGCGTCTGATTCTCCTCGGTGTACAATAAAGGCTATATGAGAAAGTTTGCTATTGAGCGTCGACACTTCGCCTGGTAAGTTCTCGTTTAGAAATTGCGTAAACTTCCTTCTCCATGTATTGAATCTGTCTCTTCCAAAAGAACCTCCTCGCTGTTCATACGCTCCTACCACTTCTCCAAGTAATCGCTCACGGAACAACTCCAGTCCAGCCAATACTTCTTGTTTATTCATGTTATTCCTTACCTGAAAAAGCTAACGCTGCATTAGACATCAACGTGAAGCCTAACGACCCCGTTCAGCCGCCCGCGCAGGAGAAGCCAGAATGAACACGCCAAACGTCCACGCGGGTCGGCTGGAACGGCGGGTTAGGCGGGTGGGCAGGGAGACAATGCCGATAATTCATGGATTTTGCTCTTTTTTTCCATCCGGCGCAATACTCGGCGAGCCGCTATTGCATTCTTCGGCCCTGCAACTTGGTAAAAAGTAGATTGAGTGTACTGTAACATTTAATTCGTATCTGACCCCGATTATCATTACGGCCCTAAGCTTTAAATCCAGTCAAAAGACCCACGATAAAAAACACGAAATAAAATAATAAATTAATAAAGTCAGGGCCACCTTCCCTGTAATCGCCTCCAATAACAAACAGCATTGGTAATAAAATAATTAGTAAAAGGATGTTCCAACCAAATGCGAGAAGAAAACCATGTAGCACTCCTAGGGCATCTGGAAAATAAGAATAACCACCCTCTTTGAAAAAAGCCACTAAAATACGTACTGTACATGCTGGAATCAGACCAAAAGCATATGGCATTAGAGTTGTTGAAGCTAGTGCCTTCAAAAATCGAGTAATTTTCATTTATGAACCATCAAATTAAAGATAGTATTCTAATGCGGTTATACAAATTGCAAGCTACAGAGAACAGATTATCGCGCATGTACGGCCTAACGACCCCGTTCAGCCGCCCGCGCAGGAGAAGCCAGACTGAACACGCCAAACGTTGACGCGGGTCGGCTGGAACGGCGGGTTAGGCGGGTGGGCATTGCAACGGGGTCAGGGTTTCATGGATATTGCTTTTTTTATCCATTCGGCGCAATACGCGGAGTACCGCTATTGTGCCTTACCGCGTTAGGTAAGTATAATAAGGGGGAATGTCTACCCGGCTATACCTGATTTACTTTCAGTATAACTCTAAAATCATGCTCGATTGCTCCGCGAGCTTTGCCCATCTCATAGTTTACGCTCTCAAACAATTTTTGAAGCTTTTCGGTATCACCACCACCGGGCGATTCGCTTGGCTGAATTGCAATTTTTGCTTGGGCGAGTGTTTGAGCAGCAGCTACATAGAATTCGGATATTTTTTCAGCAGTATCTTTTGAAAAGTATATCTTATTCTTTTCAAAGTGTTCTACAAATACATCGAACTTTGGTAGAGAACTTTCGTAAGCTTTTTGCTTAGAAGGCTTTTGGCGACCGAAGTAATCGGGGCGAATCGTGTCATAAATTGAATCATGAAGCTCTACAAGAAGCTTGTAGCTTTCATCAATTAGTGCTGCTCTTTTTTCAATAAGCTTCGCATGGCCTAGTTGCACAGCATGCCTTTCAATTTGCAGTTCATGTTCTAATTGCTGCGTTCGAAGAGAGTGACTAGCTTCAAGCTCTTTTAATTTAATATCAAATTTATGCTTTTCTTGGAGATGGATTTTATCCTTCCAAACATTGCCAAGCCATATAAATAGTGCGCTGAGTACGGCAACAGCCCCGCCAATTTCTTTTATGGTCAAGGTAATTAATTCATTCATTGGCACGATTACTCACTGAAAGCCTAACGCCCCCGTTCAGCCGCCCGCGCAGGAGGAGCCAGAATGAACACGCCAAACGTCCACGCGGGTCGGCTGGAACGGCGGGTTAGGCGGGTGGGCAATGAAACAATGCCGGGTATTCATGGATTTTG